>ERZ1673702.637-NODE-637-length-46259-cov-31.150896_pt1 | contig 46259 bp, 45 predicted proteins | sample MGYA00580232_ERZ1673702 | MGnify/ENA primary metagenome ERZ1673702 (study PRJEB41218, sample SAMN15661792) | gut metagenome | host: Homo sapiens | place: Canada: London | collected 2015-08-20/2019-03-30 | study: EMG produced TPA metagenomics assembly of... | reverse complement strand
GAAATGATGCAGCCTCTTTGATAAGAAATTATAGGTATAGGAAATTGCCAACTTCCAGTTTACCCTACTCGTTCCCAGCAGGGTTTGAGGCAGACGCTCTCCAACAAGAGCACTTATGTAATAGAAACCGCTGCCGGGAAGTATATCAATATTGAAGTCGATGCAGCATCAAAAGTCCTGCCCTGCTGTGCCGGACTTGACAGCACAAAGCCCCTCTCCGTTTTTGCGCGGAAAGGGGCTTATTTTATACTCTATGCTTATTTGCACCACTGGGCAAACTCGTCGTCAGTGCACTTGACGTAATGGCTGCCCTCGACATGGTGACTGGTGCCCTTGGTGTAGTCGATGCCGGAGGTGGCGTAGTCGTAGGTCTCGGCCACGCGGCGCTTTTCCACCACCGGGTTCGGCAGCGGGATGGCCGACAGCAGACTCCGGGTGTAGGGGTGGATGGGATGCTCGAAGATCTCCTCGGTGGTGCCGGTCTCCAGCAGGTGCCCCAGATGGAGCACGCCGATGCGGTCCGAGATGTACTTGACCATGGACAGGTCGTGGGCAATGAACAGGTAGGCCGTGCCGGTCTCCTGCTGGATGTCCTTCATCAGGTTGACCACCTGTGCCTGAATGGACACGTCCAGCGCCGAGATGCACTCGTCGGCGATGATGAGCTTCGGGTTCATGATGAGGGCGCGGGCAATGCCGACGCGCTGGCGCTGGCCGCCGGAGAACTGGTGGGGGTAGCGCTCGGCGTGCTCCGGCGCAAGGCCGACCTTCGCGAGGATCTTCTCCACCTTTTCGCGGCGCTCGCCCTGCGTTTTGTACATGTGGTGGATGTCCAGCCCTTCGCCGATGATGTCCTCCACCTTTTTGCGGGGGTTCAGAGAGGCCATCGGGTCTTGGAAGATCATCTGCATCTGGGTGCGCAGGGTGCTGTTCTGGGTGTGGGAGAGGTGCCCGCTGATGTCCTGCCCGTCGAAGGTGATCTTGCCCGCAGTGGGGTCGTACAGGCGGATGATGCTGCGGCCGATGGTGGACTTGCCCGAACCGGACTCGCCCACCAGACCGTAGGTCTCGCCGGGGTAAATTTCAAAGCTGACGTCGTCCACGGCCTTGACCGTGAAGTTCTTGTTGACGCGGAAATACTGCTTCAGCCCCTCGACCTTCAGCAGCGGGGCCATTGTATGCTCTGCCATTTATTCCGCCTCCTCGATCTTTTTTGCTTCCGTGCGCATCCGGGCGATCCGCTCCTTGAGTTCCGGCGGCATCTCCACCTTGGGTGCGCGGGGGTCCAGCAGCCATGTGGCCGCGTAGTGGGTATCGCTGAGCTTGAACATGGGAGGCTCAACCTTGTCGTCGATGTTCAGCGCGAAGCGGTTGCGGGGCGCAAAGGCGTCGCCGGGCTTCTCATGCAGCAGGTTCGGCGGCGAACCGGGGATGGTGTACAGGCGGTCGTCGGCGGTATCGAGGTCGGGCATGGCCGACAGCAGACCCCACGTGTAGGGGTGCTTGGGGTCGTAGAAAATTTCATCGATGGTGCCGGTCTCCACGATCTTGCCCGCGTACATGACATCCACATAATCGGCCACCTTGGCCACAACACCGAGGTCGTGGGTGATGTAGATGACCGAAATGCCGCGCTCCTTCTGGATGCTGCGGATCAGCTCCAGAATCTTGGCTTGGATGGTGACATCCAGCGCGGTGGTAGGCTCATCGCAGATGAGCAGGTCGGGGTCGCAGGAAAGGGCGATGGCGATGACCACACGCTGCCGCATACCGCCGGACAGCTGGTGGGGGTAGTTCTTCATCCGCTTTTCGGCGTCGGTGATGCCGACCTCCTCCAGCAGCTCCAGCGCCTTTTTGTAGGCTTCGGCTTTGGGCATCTTGAAGTGCCAGAGCATTCCTTCCATGATCTGCTTGCCGATGGTCATGGTCGGGTCGAGGCTGGTCATGGGGTCTTGGAAGACCATGGCGATCCGCTTGCCGTTGATGTGGCGGCGAATCCACTTTTTATCCTTTTGCAGCAGATCCACGGTCTCCGGGCTGCCGTCGGCGTGGTGGTAGCTGAACTGGATGGAGCCGCTGTTGACGGTGGCATTCTTGGCCAGAATGCCCATGGCGGCCTTCATGGTGACCGACTTGCCGGAGCCGGACTCGCCCACCAGCGCCACCGTCTCGCCCTTGTACAGGTCAATGTTCACGCCGCGGATGGCGTGGACCGGGCCCGCAGTGGTCTTAAAGGTGATATCAAGGTCTCGCACCGACAAGACCTGTTCTTTTGTATTCTCAGGCATGAGGTGTTCCTCCTTACATACTCTTCATCTTGGGGTCCAGCGCCTCGCGCAGACCGTCGGCCACGAGGTTGAAGCTGAGCATCAGCAGACTCATGACCACGATGGGCGGGATGATCTGGTACGGATGGGTGGTAAAGCTGTTGTACAGCTCACTGATCAGCGAACCCAGCGAGCACTGCGGCACCGGGATGCCCAGACCGACGAACGAAAGGAAGGCCTCGGTGAAGATGGCGGTAGGGATGCTGAACATGACCTGCGTGATGATGGGTCCGATGATGTTGGGCAGCACTTCCTTGAAAATGATGAAGAAGCTGCCCGCGCCCAGCGTGCGGGACGCCAGAACAAATTCCTGATCCTTCAGCTTGAGCATCTCGGCGCGGGCGATGCGGCTCATGCCCACCCACTCGGTCAGCATCAAAGCGAAGATGATGGTCACCATGCCGGGCTGCAGCACCAGCAGCAGCAGTGTGACGATGACCAGACGGGGGATGCCGTTGGCCACTTCCAAAAAGCGCTGCATCACCATATCGACCTTGCCGCCGAAGTAGCCGGAGATCAGGCCATAGCTCATGCCGATGACCATATCGATGACGGCGGCGGCCACGGCGATGATGAGGGAAACGCGGGCACCTTCCCATGTGCGGGTCCAGATGTCGCGGCCGTAGAGGTCGCTGCCGAACCAGTAGTAGACGTCCAGTTTCTCCTTTTCCTGATAAGCGTTGGTCACCTTGGTGCCGGTGGTGGTGCTCATCTTCTCGCTGCCGTCCAGAATGCCGAACTGCTCAATGCCGGGCACACGGGGCGCAAAGTTCTTCTGGCTCAGGTCTTGGCCGGAGTAGGTGTAGCTGTTCATGCCGGGGCCGAAGACGGCCAGCAGCACGATGAAGACGATGAGCACGAGGCCCAGCACCGCGCTCTTTTTATGGAAGAAGCGGATGAGCGCATCCTTCCAGAAGCTCTGGGCTGCAAAGTTGGTATCCACCGCGATCTCGGCCTCGTTGTGCTTGAGCTCGAAATCGGCGGCGGTGAAGGTTTCGTTCGGGGAGGCCGCCTCGCCCACGCGGATCGCTTTTGCTGCCATTTAGTCGTCCCCCTTTGCCAAACGAATGCGCGGATCGATGACGCCGTACAGCAGGTCAACGACCAGCATGATGCCAATGTACATAGCGCTGTAGATGAAGCTCAGGCCGATGACCACATTGTAGTCGTTGGACTGGATGGCCGTCACCAGTAGGCTGCCCACACCGGGGATGGCGAAGATCTTCTCCACCACCAGCGAGCCGGTCATCAGATCCACGATCAGCGGTGCCAGCACCGTGATGATGGGGATGAGGGCGTTGCGCAGGGCGTGGCGGAAGATCAGCGCCGGGCCGGAGATGCCCTTGCTCTCGGCCAGCAGCATATAATCGGAGTCGAGGACTTCGATCATCTCGCTGCGAGTGAAGCGGGCGATGGACGCCATGGTGAACATGGACAGCGACACGCTGGGCAATACGCTGGACCCGAAGATGTCCTTCGCGGAGAAGAGCATCGGGAACCAGCGGAGCTTGAAGCCAAAGGTGTAGCTCAGCGCCAGCGCAAAGACGTAGGACGGCACCGACACGCCGATGACGGAGATGATGGTGGCGATGGTGTCAAAGACGGTGTCCCGCTTGAGGGCGGCAATGATGCCCAACACAAGGCCCACCACGGCACCCAGCATGACCGCCATGCCGCCGATCTGGATGGAGATGGGCAGACGGGACTGGATGAGCTGGGAGATGGGCGTATTCTTGGAGATATTGTAGCTGACGCCGAGATCGCCGCGAAGCATATTGCCCACATAGCGGAAGAATTGGATGTAGATGGGCTGGTCGAGGCCGTACTTTGCGTACAGGGCCGCGCGCATGTCAGCCGTCAGCTTTTCATCGTTGAAGGGCGAACCGGGCATCAGCTGCATCAGGATGAACAGAACCAGCAGAATGGCCAGCAAAGTGAACAGCGAGGTCAGGATTCGCTTGAGCGTATATTTTTTCACGTCGGGTGGACCCCCTTTGTCCGGGTGTATTTTCGCGGTCAGCCGTTCGTCTGCCGCGGACAGGTGCAATGCCAAAAAGGCGCACAGTGGCTTTTGCGGGCCACTGTGCGGCCTTATTCAGCGATTCAGTTGTTTACTCGCTCTTGGTGGTGTTCTTGTACACACGGTTCAGAGCGCAGGGGTGATGCTCGACACCCTTGACGGCAGAGGAGATCATCTCGGCGTTGCACTGGCCGTACAGCGGGAAGATGACGGCCTGTTCGAGGACGATCTGCTCGGCCTCATACAGGGCTGCCCAGCGGCCTTCGGGGTCGGTGCACAGGTCACCGGTGGTGCACTCGTCAATGATGGCATCGTAGTCGGCGTCGCTCCACAGACCGTAGTTGTTGGAGTTGCCGGTCACCCACATACCCAGATAGGTCATGGGGTCGGCGTAGTCGGGGCCCCAGCGGGTCAGGCCGATCTCAAAGTTGCCGTCCTGCATATCCTGCACGCGCTGCTTCTTGGGCTCGACGGTCAGGTTCAGGGTAAAGCCCTCCAGCGTGGTCTCCAGCTGCTCCTTGACGACCTGTGCGACCTTCTGGGGTGCATCGTCGGCGTCAACGACCATATCGAAGGTGAAGGAGTCCTTGCCCAGCTCGCTCTTGGCCTGTTCGTAGTACTCCTTGGCCTTGTCGGCGTCGTAGGCGCAGAAATCGGCGAACTTGGTCTGGTCGGCGCTGAAGTCGCTGCCGTCGGGGCCGGTAGCGAACTGCGGAGGAACGGCGGTATAGCAGGGAGCGGAGCCGTCCTTCAGGACATCATCCGTGATGGCATCACGATCCAGCGCGAAGGTGATGGCCTTGCGCAGGTTCTCGTTGGCCAATTCGGGCACACCCGCCATGTTGGGGCTGATGTACCACAGGTAACCGGCACCCACGCTGGTGAATTCGGGGTCGTCCTTGACCTGATCGACCTGTTCACCGTTCAGCAGGGTCATATCCAGTGCGCCGGTCTGATAGCTCATCAGAGCCTGCTGGCTGTCCTTGATGACCTGATAGGCCAGACTGTCCAGCGCGATCTTGTCGGCGTCGTAGTAGTCGGGGTTCTTTTCCAGCGTGAAGGCGGTAGCAGCGGGCTGGTAATCGGTCAGCTTGAAGGCACCGTTGGAGAGCACGGTGTCGGGGCTGGTGCCGAAGGTGTCTGCGCAGCTGTTGTAGAACGCCTCGTTCACGGGGTAGAAGGTGGGGAAGTACATCAGGCTCAGGAAGTAGCTGACGGGAACGTTCAGCTGCACTTCCAGCGTCTTATCGTCCACTGCGGTCACGCCCAGATCGGTGACGGGCTTCTCGCCGGCAATGATCTCTGCGGCGTTGACGATCTGACCGATATCGGACAGCATGTAGGAATACTCGGAAGCAGTAGCGGGGTCAACCGCACGATGCCAGCCGAAGACGAAGTCAGCGGCGGTCACAGCATCGCCGTTGGACCACTTGGCATCGCGCAGGTGGAAGGTATACGTCTTGCCGTCCTCGCTGATGTCGTAGGTCTCCGCCAGCGCCGGGATGGCTGCGCCATCGGCATCCATCTGCATCAGGCCGTCGGTGTAGTCCGCAATGACCTCGAAGGAGGTGCCGTCGGTGGCCACCTGCGGGTCGAGGGACTGAACCTCGGTCTCCAGCATGATGTTCAGGGTGCCGCCCTGTGCAGTGCCAGCTGCAGAGGACGCCGTAGAACCGGCAGCGGAAGAAGCTGCCACGGAGCTGGAAGAGCCGCCGCAAGCCGTCAGAGCCAGTGCAGCCGTGGTGACACCCGCAGCAGACAGGAAGCTGCGGCGCGAAATACGACGATCGAATTTCATATCTATTTTTTCCCCTCTCTTGACCGCTTCAGGGCTATACCCTGCTAAAGCGGCACGTTCTGAAAATACACAAGGGTCTCCGTTCCCCCTCTGGAACTTTGCACTCCCTTGTGCCTTGGCCGCATTATACATCGGTCTTTTGCGAAAGAAAAGCCTTTTTTCAAAATTTGTCTCCCGTAAAAGCACATTTCTGCGGTTTGTCCAACACTTTGCCGAAGAAAGAGCTTATTTTTTGTACAAGTTTTACCCATGAACGCATTTCACTTGTAAACAGTTCCGATTGAAAAAGTATGATTTATTCTTTTTGACCGACTATTTCGCACGCTCTTCTTTCTTTTATAAAGTGTTTCGCCAACTTTACTTTTTGTGAACAAATTGCACTCTTCGCTTGGGTTTCATTGCATAACCGTTCTCGTGACGCGGACAGTTTTTGAAAAGCCGCGCAAAAAAGGAGTCCGCTGCCAAAGGCAGCGGACTCCCAAAAATGTTCTGCTTATTTTGCGTAATCGACGGCGCGGCTCTCGCGGATGACATTGACCTTGATCTGGCCGGGGTAATCCAGCGTGTCCTCGATCTTCTTCGCGATCTGGCGGGCCAGCAGGATGACCTGATCGTCGCTGATCACGTCGGGCTTGACCATGATGCGCACTTCACGGCCAGCCTGAACGGCAAAGGCCTGTTCCACGCCCTCGAAGCTGGAAGAGATCTCCTCCAGATTTTCCAGACGCTTGACGTAGCTCTCGACATTCTCGCGGCGGGCACCGGGGCGTGCGGCGCTGATGGCGTCACAAGCCTGAATGATGAAGGCCAGCGGGGTCTTGGGTTCCACGTCGCCGTGGTGGGCCTCGATGGCGTGGATGATCTGGGTGTTCTCCTTGTACTTGCGGCAGATGTCCACACCGATCTGGACATGGCTGCCCTCGATCTCGTGGTCAAGGGCCTTGCCGATGTCATGCAGCAGACCGGCACGACGGGCCAGCGTGACGTTCACGCCCATCTCGCCCGCCAGCAGACCGGCCAGCCAAGCCACTTCCATGCTGTGCGTCAGCGCGTTCTGGCCAAAGCTGGTGCGGTACTTCAAACGGCCGATCAGCTTGATCAGGTCGGGATGCAGACCGTGGATGCCCAGCTCCATAACGGCCTTCTCGCCCTCCCGCTTCATCTGCAGTTCGAGGTCGTGGCGGCACTTCTCCACCGTCTCCTCGATGCGGGCGGGGTGGATGCGGCCATCGCCGATCAGGCGCTCCAGCGTCATGCGGGCCACCTCGCGGCGGGTCTGGTCGAAGGAGGACAGGGTAATGGCCTCCGGGGTATCATCAATGATAAGGTCAACGCCGGTCGCCGTCTCAAGGGCGCGGATGTTGCGGCCCTCACGGCCGATGATGCGGCCCTTCATCTCGTCGCTGGGCAGCGGCACGACGCTGACGGTGGTTTCGCTGCAATGGTCGGCAGCGCAGCGGGCAATGGCCTGACCGATCAGGTTCCGGGCCAGATTGTCACAGTTCTCCTTCAGGTCGGTCTCATAGGCAGCCACACGGACGGCCTTTTCATGGGTCAGCTCCTCGTCCACCTTGTGCAGCAGCACTTCGCGGGCGTCTTCCTGACTCAGGCCGGCCAGTGTCTCAAGCCGCTCCATCTCCTTGGCGCGGATGGCGTCCACCTCGGCCAGATGGGCTTCGGCTTCTTCCTTCTTTTTCTTGAGCTCTTCTTCGCGTTTTTCCAGCGCCTCGGTCTTGCGGTCGAGGGCGGTCTCTTTCTGGTCGATGCGGTTCTCCTGCCGGGTGATCTCAGCGCGGCGCTGCTTGATCTCCTTGTCGGCTTCGGCCTTCTGGGCGTCCACTTCCGCTTTCAGGCGGAAGGCTTCGTCCTTGGCCTCCAGAACGGCTTCTTTGCGTTTTTGGTCTGCGGTCTTGATCGCTTCGTTCACCAGCCGGGTCGCCTCGGCTTCGGCGCTGCCGATCTGAGCCTCAGCGGTCTTTTTACGGTTGTTGTAACCAATAAAATAACCCCCGCCGATGCCAGCAGCAATTGCGACGATCACGACCACGATCCATCCGATCGTGGGCATTGTGTTCACTCTCCTCAAAGTTAAAGTTTCAAAATTCAACTCATGCTGGAGACGCTGCCGGGCAAGGCGTGGGTCAACAATACAAAAATCAAGCTCGCAATACAAAACAGGCCGCAAAAACGAGACACCACGGCCCAAGGCCGAGGCTGCTTTTCGGTACAGTCCTGTTATTTCGAAGGTTTTGTTATAAAAACGGGCAGATGAAGCCCCATTGAACTTTGGTTGCGGATATCCCCTGCACGCAGCGTCATGGATTCCATACTACCTCTTATATTACGAAACATTTGAATCAATGTCAAGATATTTTACAAATTAAACTCCCTCCGACACAGCTTTCCGCTGCGCCAAGGCTCCCTCCCAGAGGGAGCTGGCACGGCCAAGCCGTGACTGAGGGAGTTTTTCCGCTTTTACTCCAGATACATTCTTCTCAATCTCATCAGGCGGGCGGGGGTCAGGCCGTATTCAGCTTCAAGGTAGGCTTCGACGCTGCCGCAGCGGCTGCGGATGGTGGAGAGCACCAGCTCCACCGATTCGGGGTGGACGCCCGCGATGCCCTGATAGAACTTCTTCTGCTCCGGCCGGGCGGCGATCTCCTCGGCGTGCTCGGCCCAGATCTTTTCCAGCTCCGGGCGGCGGCACTCGTTCGTTTGGACGAAATCGGCGTAGATGGTCTCGTCCGAAGCGCCCAGCGCCAGCAAAATCAGCATGGCCGCCACGCCGGTGCGGTCTTTGCCGCCGGAGCAATGGAAGAGCACCGGCGTCTCGCCCGCTTCCAGCGCCCGGAACAGCTCCTTGTACGCCTTATTTCCGAAGAGCATTTGCTTGTACATGGCGTCGGCCATCCGGCGGCCCTCATCGGGCTTGCCCTCCAGCAGCTTTTCCCGATCCTCCGGCGAGAAGTCCACCTCTTTGCCGCCGTCAAGGCAAAGCCCGCAGATGCGGACCAGCCGTGCACCGTCCGGCACATAGTCCGGCATCTTCTCGGCCTCCTGCTCGCTGCGCAGATCGAGGATGAGCCGCAGCCCAAGGGAATCCAGCAGTTTCCGGTCTGCGTCGCTCGTCAACAGACCGGTGGGGATGCCGCGATAGATCTGACCCCAGCGGACATGCTTGCCCTCGTCGGCTTCGTAGCCGCCCAGCTCCCGGAAGTTGTTGCCGCCCGCAAAGGGCAGCTGGGTGCCCGGCGCAGGGTGGGGCACCGGCTTTTCCACCGCCGTGCTGGAAAGCACGGGCATATTGTAAAACGGCTTGGCCGGCCGGCCCCGCCGGGGCGGCAGCGACGCCGTGCCCCCCAGCACCTCCATCAGGTAGCCGCGCAGCAGGTCGAGGTAGGCGGAATTGTGATCCCGCCGCTGCACCATGGAAACGCAGAGCGGCGGCATATCCTCAATGAGAACGTCCCGCACCCGGTCCAGCTCCCGCCGGGCCCCCGGCTCGTAGCGGGTCAGGCAGGTGCATAGCTGCTCCTGCACCAGATAGTACGCCTGATAGAAGCTGGGGCCGATCTCGGCGTCTGGGGCAAAGCCCGCCTTGGCGCACGCATCCCACAGCGGCGCAAAGAGGTCCTGCCGCAGACTGGGCAGCAGCACCCGCTGCCCCCGCAGCGCCGCCAGCGGCACCCGCTCCTTTTCCCAGAAGGGATGCCCCCGCGGCACCAGCAGACAGGCCGGGTCCGCCCGCAGGGTGGTGCGGGCCAGCACCGGGGCCACACAGCCGAGGTCCATCACAAGGCCCGCATCCAGCTCCCCCTGCTCCACGCCGTCGGCCACGGCGTCGTTGTCCAGCAGCCGGAACCGCATCTCGATATGGGGGTACTGCTGGCGGAACTTGTCCAACTGCGTTTCCAGCCCCGGCAGGTAATCCGGCACCAGCGAGACGCTGATGCCGATCCGCACCGGCTGGGCCGACTGGATCTCAGCGTGGAGAGCCGCCTGCATCTGCTGGAACTGTTCCACCACCGGGGCCGCATGGCGCTGCAAGCTCAGCCCCCGCTCGGTGAGCGAGAGCTTGTGGTGGGCGCTGACGAACAGCGGCCCGCAGAGTTCGGCCTCCAGCGCGGTGATGCTCTGCCGCAGCGCTTGGCGCGACAAAAATAGCCGCTGGGCCGCGCGGGTGTAGTTCATCTCCTCGCACAAAACCAGAAAATAATGCAGCTGGCGGATATCCATGGGGTCCCTCCTGAAACAGTCGTGGGGTACATTCAGAATAGATAAAGAATACCGCCTTTTGCCCGAATTGTAAAGGCGGCAGAGGAAAAAACGCGGGCGAAGATTGACAGCCCCGCCCGCCGGGTGTAGACTTTCCTCAGCATCTCTATTATAAACGAAAGAAGGTCTCCTTATGAAAGTCATCGCTACGGAAAAAGCCCCCGGTGCCATCGGCCCCTATTCGCAGGGCTTCGTCACCAACGGTTTCGTCTATACTTCCGGCCAGATCCCGGTGAACCCCGCCGACGGCACGATCCCTGCCGGCATCGCCGCTCAGGCCCAGCAGAGCTGCAAGAACGTGGGTGCCATCCTCGAAGCGGGCGGCAGCAGCTTCGAAAAGGTGGTCAAGACCACCTGCTTCCTCGCCGACATCGCGGATTTTGCGGCCTTCAACGAGGTCTACGCCAAGTTCTTCACCTCCAAGCCCGCCCGCAGCTGCGTGGCCGTCAAGGACCTGCCCAAGGGCGTCCTGTGCGAGATCGAAGCCATCGCCGAGGCGTAAGCGCCCGGCTGATTTGCCCCTATATTGCCGCAAAAAAAACCAGAACCGCCCCGCCGCACCGGCAGGAGGTTCTGGTCTTTGTTTTTTATTCGGGAACCGGACGCGCTGCCCTGACGTTGCGCGCGGCGGTTACTTCAGGAACTTGTGCACCGCACGGGCGACGATGCCGCCCAGAATGCCGGAGACGAGGAACTCGGCCACGCCCTGCACGCCGACCAGCAGGACGACGAACATGAGGGGGTTGGCCGCGCCCTTGACGGACACGAGGTTCTGGACATAGTCGCAATTGTAGAAGGCCAGCACGATGTAGCCCATGAAGAACAGGGTGTTCAGGGCCGGGGCACACATGGCGCTGAGGATGTAGCTCCACGTACCGGGCTTATCGAACTTTTTCAGGCCGCTGAAGATCAGGCCGACACACAGGCCCATCAGCACGCGCATCCCCACGCAGAGGATGAAGGTGTTGACGGGGCTGACCTGAAACAGCGCACCGGTCATGGCCGAAGCGCCGGTGACGGCGTCATAGAAGCTCACCGCGCCGAACACACCGCCCAGAACGGCACCCGCTGCCGGGCCCATGGTGATCGCGCCCACGGCGATGGGAAGGGTCAAAAAGCTCATGTAAAGCGGGCCCATGGGCACACTGCCCAGACCGATGGCCTTCATGACCAGCTCGATGGCGACCAGCAGTGCCAGCCGGGTGAGAGTACGAAGATCGTTGTTTTTCATAATTCAGTTTTCCTCCTGCTGCCGTTCCGCCCTTAGCGTCGGATACGGCGCAAACCTGCCCGCTCTGTGCGGGATGTTTTTCTTCTTATGCGAACGTTGGGAAACGCTTGTCAGGGCATACTCCGAACGTAGATGTCAAAATTTCAGTCCTGCCGACCGCCGGGCCACCGTCAGCACCTTGCTGACCGCCACCGACGTGTCCAGCATCCGGCTGCACAGCTCCTGATCGCCGCCCGCAATGGCGCGGGCAAAGGCGTGGAACTCCGCCGCCTGACGGGGCTTGCCGCCGTTGAGGTTGAAATGCTCCTCCCGCCCCTCGTTCGGGTGGAAGGTGACGCCACCGCACCAGTTGGCGGTGGATTTCTGCAAAATATAGCCCTTCGTGCCTTGGATGACGTACCGGGCGGGAGCACCGCAGTCCTTAGCCGCCATGCAGACGGCCCGGAAGCTGTTGTAATCCATGGTCAGGATGCCGCTGGTGTCGATGCCGCGCTCGATGTTGGCGGTGTAGTGCACCTGATTCGGCTCCCCGAACAGGCCCACCACGTAGCTGATGTTGTACACGTTCAGGTCCATCAGTGCGCCGCCCGCACGGGCCGGGTCAAAGGAAGTGGGGGTCTCCCCGGCGCAGAATGCGTCGTACCGGCTGGAATACTGGCTGAAGTTGCACTGCACCAGCTTCACCGTGCCGATGCGGGGCAGCAGCTCCCGGATCTTGTTGTAATTTTCAAGGTATTGGGTGGTCATGGCTTCGAACAGAAAGACCTTTTTCCGCCGGGCCAGATTGGCCAGCTCCCCGGCCTGTAAGGCGTTCACGGCCATCGGCTTTTCCACGATGACGTGCTTGCCCGCCTCAAGGGCCACCTTGGCGTAGCGGGCGTGCTGGTTGTTCGGCACGGCCAGATAGACCACATCGACCCACTGCAGCAGCTCAAAGTAATTGGTGGTGTGCTGCGGGATATGGTACTGCTCACACAGCTCGGCGGCCGCGGGCGCACTGCGCTGGGTGCTGCAAAGGGCCTGTACCGTGAACGGCGAGTCCTCCCCCGCCAGCCACGGCAAAAATTCCCGCACGATCATGCCCGTGCCCAGAATTCCTAATTTCATTCTCTTCTCCCTATCCTGTTGTTCGTCAGCCGGCCTTGGCTCCCTCTTCGCGGCGGTCCCGGCGCTGGGGATGCGGGCGGCGGGCGCGGTGGAAGTTCTGGTTCCGCTTTTTGCCGCCTCCGGCGTGGTGCTGCGGTGTATTCATCTGGTACAGCAGCGCCAGACCCTTGAGCAGCAGCTCCGGGTCATAGGTCAGCGGATGGCGGCACAGGGGCGTGACGTATTTTGCAAGCCCGCCGGTGACGACCAAGGTCGCCGGGCGGCCCAGCTCCTCTTCGATCCGCTGGGCGATGCCGTCCAGCAGGACAGCGGTGCCCAGCACCGAGCCGGAGAGCATACAGCTCTCGGTGTTGATGCCGATGGCGTTTTTCGGGGAGGCCAAATGCACCTGCGGCAGCTGGGCGCAGCGCTCTCCCAGCGCCCGCAGCCCGGTGGACAGGCCGGGGCAGATGACGCCGCCCCGGAACACCCGGTTCTCGTCCACAACGTTGAAGGTGGTGGCCGTGCCGAGGTCCACCGTGATGACCGGCAGCGGGAACTTGGCCGCCGCGTAGGCCGCATCCACAAGGCGGTCCTTTCCGACGGCGGCGGGGTTGGGCACGCCCATGGTCAGCCCGGTGCGGATCTCCGGCGAAACGATGACCGGCTTTTTGCCGGTGTAATAACGGGCGCACTCGGCCAGCGCCCCGGTGATGGAGGGGACCACGCTGGTCAGCACAGCGCCCTCGAACCGGATGGGCTTTTCGGGGTGGCGGCGGTGCGCAAACACCTTTTCCATCTCGGCGCGGTATTCCGCCGCCGTCCGGGTGCGCACCGTATCCATGTGGGCCACAAAGCATACACGTCCGTCCTTGATGCCGCCGAGGGCGACGGTGGTGTTGCCTATATCAATGGCTAAGATCATATTTGAGGAAACCTTTCCTGTTTGAACCTCTCCGTCAATGCTTCGTATTGTCCCCTCCCCTACCGGGAAAGGCTCCCTCCGGCCGGAGGGAGATGTCGCGTAAGCGACAAAGGGTGGACAACTGGCGAGCCGTAGGCTCGACTGAGAGGTTTATTCCTATAAGTCAAGGGTTATTTTACCGCATTTTCCCGCCGGTTACAAGGCCTCCAAAAAGATTTTATTGTGCTGGCGGCAATTTTGCATTATACTAGGGGGAGCAAACCGAAGATTTGGGAGGTTTTTGGATGGATCTGAAAGGAAAATGCGTCCTGTTGGGCGTTACCGGCGGCATCGCCGCCTATAAAATGGCGAACGTCGCCAGCGCACTGCGCAAGCTGGGGGCCGATGTGGAGGTCATCATGACCCAAAACGCCACCCAGTTCATCACGCCCATCACATTTGAGACCCTCACCGGCCACAAGTGCATGGTGGACACCTTCGACCGCGATTTCAAGTTCGAGGTCACCCACATTTCGCTGGCGAAAAAGGCCGACATCATCCTTGTGGCCCCGGCCACGGCCAATGTCATCGCCAAGATGGCCCACGGCATCGCCGACGATATGCTGACCACCACCATCCTCGCGGCCAAGTGCCCGAAGCTGGTCTCCCCCGCCATGAACACCGGGATGCTGGAAAATCCCATCACGCAGGACAACATCGCCACGCTGGAGAAGTACGGCTTCACCGTCATCCCCTCCGAGAGCGGTGTGCTGGCCTGTAAGGACGTGGGCAGCGGCCGTCTGCCGAAGGAGGACGTCCTCATGGAGTACATCCTCCACGCCATCGCCCGCCCGAAGGACCTTGCCGGGCTGCACATCGCCGTGACCGCCGGGCCCACGCAGGAGCCGCTGGACCCTGTGCGCTACCTGACCAACCACTCCACCGGCAAGATGGGCTATGCCGTGGCCCGTGCCGCCACCATGCGGGGGGCTGACGTTACCCTCATCCACGGCCCCACGGCTCTGCCACCGGTCAAGTTCGTGGAGGATGTGCCCATCACCACCGCGCAGGACATGTACGACGCCGTGACCAGCCGCTTTGACGGCATGGACGTTCTCGTGATGGCTGCCGCCGTGGCCGACTACCGCCCCGCCACCGTGGCCGATGACAAGATCAAGAAAAAGGACGGTGACATGTCCATCCCCGTGGAGCGCACCGCCGACATCCTTGGCACCATCGGCCCGAAGAAAACGAAACAGTTCCTCTGCGGCTTCTCGATGGAGACCCGCGACATGCTGGAAAATTCCTCCGCCAAGCTGACCAAGAAGAACCTCGACATGGTGGTCGCCAACAACCTGAAAGTGGCCGGTGCCGGTTTCGGCGTGGACACCAATGTGGTCACCTTCATCACCCCGGACGGCTCCCGCGAGCTGCCCCTCATGAGCAAGTCCGACGTCGCCGACGCGATCCTCGACGAGATCCTGAAACGGCGGAAGTGACCGCCCAGACAAAAAGAAACCCCGCTGACGCGGGGTTTCTTTTTGTCTGGCTGTTTTATTTCACCATCATCTTGCTGGCTTTATAGATATCGCCGCAGCCGAGGGTGATGACGAGGTCGCCTTCGCGGGCGTTGTCCTTGACCCACTGAGCCGCCGCTTCAAGGCTGTCCACCAGCACCGAGTTCGGGATCTGGGCGGCCAGCTTTGCGCTGGTGATGGAGGGGTCGTTGGGCTCGCGGCTGCCCATGATGGGGGTGATGACCGTGATATCGGGGATCTTGAAGACGTCCACAAAGTCGTTGAACAGCATCTTGGTCCGGCTGTATGTAAACGGCTGGTGGACGGCGATGAGGCGCTTGTAGCCCATCTCGCGGGCGGTGGTGAGGGTGGCACGGATCTCGGTGGGGTGGTGGGCGTAGTCGTCCACGACCACCGCACCGTTGCACTCGCCGTAGAGCTCAAAGCGGCGGCCCGCGCCCTTGAAGTTCAGGGCAGCCTCGGCGCACTGCTCCACGGTCAGGCCCACAAAGCGGCAGACAGCACACATGGCCAGCGCATTATAAACGTTGTGGCGGCCGGGCACGGACAGGCGGATGTGGCCGGTGATTTTGCCCCACTCCTTGAGGTCGAACTCAAAGAAGCCGGGCTTGTACTCCTGCACATTGATGGCGCGGTAGTCGCCGTCGTTCTCGATGCCAAAGGTGCGGACGCGGCGGTCCAGCGTGTACATGACATCCATGGTGTTCTTGTCGTCGGCGTTGGCGAAGATCATGAACTGGGTCATCAGGGCGAAGCGCTTGAAGGCGAACTTCAGCTCACCCATGCTGCCGTAGTAGTCCAGATGATCGTTGTCGATGTTCAGCACAACGGACAGGTAGGGGGTCAGTTTGAGGAAGGTCTCGGAATACTCACAGGCCTCGATGACGATGTCATCACCCTTACCGGCCTTGCCGTAGCCGTTGATGAGGGGCAGCTTGCCGCCGATGACGGCAGAGGGGTCGCGGCCCGCCAGCTCCAGCGCGGTGGTGATCATGGACGTGGTGGTCGTCTTGCCGTGGGTGCCGGAGACGCAGATGCTGTCCTTGTACAGGCGGCTGACATAGCCCAGCAGGACGCTGCGCTCCACGGTGGGGATGCCGTAGGAATCGGCGGCGTTCAGCTCCACGTTGTCCTTCGCGATGGCGGCAGAGTAGACCACGAGGTCGGTGCCGATGACGTTGTCGGCGCTATGGCCCAGCGAGACCTTCACGCCCATCTCCCGCTCGTAGCGGATGATGCTGCCATCCAGCACATCACTGCCGGAGATGATATATCCCTTGGCGTGCAGGATCTGGATCAGCGGGTACATGCCGCTGCCGCCGCAGCCGATGAAGTGGATCTTCTTCACATTATCAAGCAAGTGCTTGGTATAGTCGGTAACAAACATATTCAGGCAACCTCCAAATAGACACAAACGGCCGCAGCGCAGACCGATCTCATTTTAATTCACCATGTGGTACTACTTATTATATAATTTTTGGCGAACAAAATAAACAGTTCCGAGCGAATTTTCGGAAAGAACCATAAAAAGCTGCTTTGTTTTGTTACAACTGTACAGATGCAACAGCGATTTTCGGCCAGATTCGACTATTTGCAAAAGCACCCCACCCACGGCGGCTGCCGCAGATGGGGTGCTTTTGGGTTTACTGGTGGATGGAGGTGCGGACGAGGGCGCGTTTCAGGCGGGCCTGTGCCAGCTCATAGTCGCGCTTATCAAGGTTCTTCTGAGCCAAGATCTCCTCCGCGCGCTTCTTCGAAGCTTCGGCGCGGGCCTGATCGATCTGCTCGGCCCACTCCCAAGTGGTCGCGACCAGCCGGACGTTGCCGTCCAGCACGGTGAGCATCCCGCCCATACAGGCGGCGCGGCGGCGGGTTCCCTCCGCGTCCACGATGTGCGCCTCGCCCATGCCCAGCGCGGTGCAGTAATCGCCGTGCTTGGCCAGAATGGCAAGGTCGCCGTCGATGGCGCGGCAGACCACCCGCTCGGCCTGACCGTCAAAGGCGCAGCCGTCCGGTGTGACCACCGTCAGATGAAAGGTCGTCATGGTTTACCCCTTCTTCGCCTTGGCGAACACGTCGTCGATGGTGCCCGCGAACAGGAAGGCGCTCTCCGGCAGGTCGTCGCACTCGCCGTCAAGGATCATCTTGAAGCCGCGCAGCGTCTCCTTCAGCGGCACATACTGGCCGGGCATACCGGTGAACTGCTCTGCCACATGGAAGCTCTGGGACAGGAAGCGCTGCACCTTGCGGGCGCGGCTGACAGTCCGCTTGTCTTCCTCGCTCAGCTCGTCCATGCCCATGATGGCGATGATGTCCTGCAGCTCCTTATAACGCTGCAGAACCTTCTGGACAGCGCGGGCGACCTCGTAATGCTCCTGACCCACGACTTCGGGGCTGAGGATGCGGCTGGTGGAATCCAGCGGATCCACGGCCGGGTAAATGCCCTGCGAGGCAATATCACGGCTCAGGACCGTGGTGGCATCCAGATGGGTGAAGGTGGTGGCGGGAGCCGGGTCGGTCAGGTCGTCGGCGGGGACGTAGACGGCCTGAACCGAGGTGATGGAGCCCTTGCGGGTGGAGGTGATGCGCTCCTGCAGAGCGCCCATCTCGGTGGCCAGCGTAGGCTGGTAGCCGACGGCGGAAGGCATACGGCCCAGCAGAGCCGAAACTTCCGAACCGGCCTGCGTGAAACGGAAGATGTTGTCGATGAAGAGCAGCACGTCCTGATTCTTGACGTCGCGGAAGTACTCCGCCATGGTCAGGCCGGACAGTGCCACGCGCATACGGGCTCCGGGGGGCTCGTTCATCTGGCCGTAGACCAGCGCAGTCTTGTTGATGACGCCGCTCTCGGTCATTTCGCCGTAGAGGTCGTTGCCCTCACGGGTGCGCTCGCCGACGCCGGTGAACACCGAGTAGCCGTTGTGCTCGGTGGCGATGTTATAGATCAGCTCTTGGATCAGGACGGTCTTGCCGACACCGGCACCGCCGAACAGGCCGATCTTGCCGCCCTTGGCGTAGGGGCAGATCAGGTCAACGACCTTGATGCCGGTCTCCAAGATCTCGGTGGTGGACTGCTGCTCCTCGTAGCTGGGGGCAGGGCGGTGGATGGGCCAATAGGCCTCGGCTTCCGGGGCGGGCTTGTTGTCCACCGGCTCGCCCAGCAGGTTGAACACGCGGCCTAAGCACTGGTCGCCGACGGGCACCTTGATGGACTCGCCGGTATCCACGGCCTCGGTGCCGCGCACCAAGCCATCGGTGCTGCTCATTGCGATGCAGCGGGCCACATTGTCGCCCGTCAGCTGGGCCACCTCGACGATGAGCTTCTCGCCGTGGTTGTCGATCTCAATGGCGTTGAGCAGCTCCGGCAGCTGGCCATCCTCGAACTGGATGTCCAGCACCGGGCCGATGACTTGGATCACCTTGCCGATATGTTTTTCGGACATAGGCTACAACTCCTTTTTTGATAGTCAAATCCTCTGAAGCTCCCACTTTGGGGGGAGCGCCTGAGAGGGCGTTAAATCTCCGCGCCGGCCACGATCTCCGTGATCTCCTGCGTGATGGCGGCCTGACGGGCGCGGTTGTAATACAGATTCAGATGGTCGATCATTTCGCCCGCATTCTTGGTCGCGGCGTCCATGGCGGTGCGGCGGGCGGCCAGCTCGCTGGCCACGCTCTCGCACACGGCACCGTAGACGATGCCCGCAACATATTCGGGGATGATGGCACGGAACACTTCCTCGCTGCTGGGCTTGTACAAGATCTGGCTGCGGCGGGCGGCGGCCTTCTGCTCCTCGGTGGGTTCGATGGTCAGGGGCAGCACCTCCATGGTGGCCGCCGTCTGGGTCATCATCGAGTCGAACCGGGTGTAGCAGATCTTCACCGCGTCGTAGTCGCCTTTCAAAAAGCCCTCGGTGATCTTACGGGAGAGGGAGAAGCACTCGCCCACCGAGATCTCTGCCGCCAGCAGCACTTCGTCGGTGAACAGATTGGCCTCGTGGTGGGCGAAATATTCCGCCGACCGCTTACCGATGGGCAGCACGGTGACGGGGCCTTCCTGCGCGTCGGCCTGTTTCAGCACGTTGCTGTTGTAGCCGCCCGCAAGGCCGCGGTCGCCCGCGATGACGATGAGCAGGGTGCGTTTGATCTCGTCCCGGCGCAGATACGGGTTGCGGGCGCGGGGGTCCGCCGCCGCAATGCCGGTCAGTGTTTCGTGCAGCGTCTCAAAATAGGGGCGGCTGTGTTCGACACGCTCCTTGGCACGGCGCATTTTGGAGGAAGCCACCAGCTCCATGGCCTTGGTGATCTGCATGGTACTTTCTACGCTTTTGATGCGCAGCTTGATGTCCTTCATGGAACCTGCCATGCGTTACGCCTCCTTCCCTCAGTGCGCCTTGACGAAGCTCTCGGTGTAAGTGGACAGAACGCCCTTGAGTGCTTCCTCGGTATCCTTGTCCAGATTGCCGGTGGTGCGGATGGTCTCCATGACCTTGGCACCGTCGGCATTGTTGTCGAGATATTCGTACAGGCCCTTTTCGTACTCTGCCACATCCGGCACCTTGATCTTCACGAGGTAATCGTGGATGGTCGCATACAGGATGGCCACCTGCTTTTCCACGGCTACGGGTGCCGAGCGGTTCTGCTTGAGCACTTCCACGATGCGCTCGCCCTGTGCCAGACGCGCCTTGGTGTCGGCGTCCAGATCGGAGCCGAACTGCGCGAAGGACTGCAGCTCACGGTACTGAGAATAAATCAGCTTCAAAGTGCCGGCGACCTTCTTCATGGCCTTGATCTGGGCGTTGCCGCCGACACGGGAGACCGAGATGCCGGGGTTGACGGCCGGCATGACGCCGGAGTGGAACAGCTCCGTCTCAAGGAAGATCTGGCCGTCGGTGATGGAGATGACGTTCGTCGGGATGTAGGCGGAAACGTCGCCCGCCTGCGTCTCGATGATGGGCAGAGCCGTCAGGCTGCCGCCGCCCAGCTCGTTGGAGAGCTTGGCCGCGCGCTCCAGCAGACGGGAGTGCAGATAGAAGACGTCGCCGGGGTAAGCTTCACGTCCCGGCGGACGGCGGATCAGCAGCGAGAGGGCACGGTAAGCCACCGCGTGCTTGGACAGGTCGTCGTAGATGATGAGGACGTGCTTGCCCTTGTACATGAAGTATTCGCCCATGGCACAGCCAGAGTAGGGGGCGATATACTGCAGCGGCGACAATTCGGACGCCGTGGCCGACACGACGATGGTGTAGCCCATGGCCCCGGCCTCGGTCAGGCTCTGGACGAGGTTCGCCACGGTGGAGCGCTTCTGGCCGATGGCCACGTAGATGCAGATGACGTCCTTGCCCTTCTGATTGATGATGGTATCGGCAGCGATGGTGGTCTTACCGGTCTGGCGGTCACCGATGATGAGCTCGCGCTGGCCGCGGCCGATGGGGATCATGGAGTCGATGGCCTTGATGCCGGTCTGGAGCGGCTCCTTGACGGGCTGGCGGTCGATGATGCCGGGAGCCTTGCTCTCAATGGCGCGGAACTCGGTGGACTCGATGGGGCCTGCGCCGTCGATGGGCTGGCCCAGTGCGTTGACAACACGGCCGATCATGGCGTCGCCGACCGGCACGGAAACGACCTTTCCGGTGCGCTTGACGGTGCTGCCCTCTTTGATGCCGACGTCGGAGCCCAGCAGAACGATGGAGACGGTGTTCTCCTCAAGGTTCTGGGCCATGCCGTATTCGCCGTTATCAAACTGGAGCAGCTCACCGGCCATGCACTTTTCCAGACCGCTGGCGCGGGCGATGCCGTCACCGACCATGATGACCGTACCGACCTCGCTCTGCTCGATCACGTTTTCGTAGTGCTTGATCTGCGCCCGGATGATCTTGGAGATTTCTTCAGGTTTCAGTTGCATTGTCTTGTATTCACCACTCAATTCTTTGTTCAGATTATTGGGGCGGATTAAACGGTGATCCCTGCGATGCTGCGGCGGAGGCTGGCCAGACGGTTCTGCACCGTGCCGTCCAGCTCGGTGCCCTCGATGTCCAGCCGGATGCCGCCCAGCACGCCCGGCTCGACCTTGGTCTTCAGGTCGATCTTCTTGCCGGTCACGGCCTCCAGCTTCTCGTGGAGCCGTTCGGTCTGCTCCGCCGTCATGGGGATGGCGGAGGTCGCCGTGGCTTCGAGGATGCCGTGGGCCTGATTGTACTTCACGCGGAACGCGCGTGCGCAGCCGGGCAGCTCCCGCAGGGTGCCCTTTTCGCACAGGATCTTCAGAAAGTTCAGCACATAGAGGTGGACCTTGCCCCGAAACGCTTCGTCCAGCAGGGCGCAGCGCTCTTTTTTCGGGATGCTGGGGATGCTGAGCAGGTGGAGGTACTCCGGGTCACCCTTCAGGATGGCCGAAACCTCGTCCAGCTCGCCCAGAATGCGGGTCTCCAGCCCTTCCTCCGCTGCTAGGTCGTACAAGCTTCCGCCGTACATCCTTGCGATCTCGGTCATGATGCTTCACCCACATTTTTGATAAATTCGTCGATCAGGTCCCTGTGGTCCTCTTCGCGGATCTCGCGCTCCACCACTTTGGAGGCGATCTCCATGGCAATGCCGCCGATCTCGTCCTTGACCTCGTTCACGGCCTTCTTGCGCTCCTGCGCAATGTCGGCTTCGGCCTTCTGCTTGAGGGCAGCGGCCTGTGCGCGGGCCTCGCCCAGCAGCTCTTCGCTGCGGGCAGCCGCAGTCTTCTGGGCCGATGCGACGATCTGGTTGGCCTCATTGCGGGCATTCTGCAGGTTCTGCTCATACTCCGCCTTCATGGCCTCGGCCTCGGTGCGGAGCTTTTCGGCGTCCGCGATCTGGCTGTCGGCTTTGGCCTTGCGCTCGGCAATGACCTTTTTGACCGGGTTCAGCAGCAGCTTTTTGAAGATCACGAGCTGGATCATCAGGTTGCAGATCTGGGCCACGAAAGTCCAGCCGTCCAGCGTGATCAGTGCCTGATAAAGTTGCATAAGCGTCTCCCCTTTCTTTTATATTTTTTCGGGGAGCGCTCAGCCCAGATAGTTCATGAACATACCGGGTGCGAGGAAGATCAGCAGCAGACCGGTGACGAAGCCGTAAATACCGGTGGTCTCAGACAGTGCGACGCCGAGGATCAGGGTGCTGGTGACGTCGCTCTTGCATTCGGGCTGACGGCCAACGGCCTCACAAGCCGCAGCGGCGGCGTTGCCTTCGCCGATGCCGGGGCCGATACCAGCGATCAGAGCAAGACCTGCGCCGATGCCGCAGCCAGCCAGAGCGATACCACGAGCCAGAAGTTGAAAGTCAGTCATAATAGTTGTCCTCCTGAAAAATTGTGTTGGGGGATGCCGGATTTAGTCCTCACCGGCAGCACGTTTGATGAAGATGGTGGTCAGAGTACAGAAGATGAACGCCTGAATACAGCCGCCGAACCAGTCGAAATACAGGCCCGTAAAGGCCGGGATGCCGATCTGGAACAGTTGGAGCTGGCTCAGGAAGCCGGGCAGCCAGCCGAACACGACATGGCTCAGGCTTGCCAGCGCCCAGTACAGCAGGGTGGAAATGACCGTACCGGACAGGATATTGCCAAAGTGACGGAACGCCATGCTGACGGGGGTCGAGATCTCCGACAGGACGTTGATGGGTGCCATGAGGAAGATGGGGTCGAGCAGCCCTTTCAGGTAAGCAAGGATGCCGTTCGTCTTGATCTTGTAGTACATGATCAGCACGAAGACCACGATGGCCCATGCGGCCTCGGTGTTGAGGTCAGCCGTCGGGCTCCACAGGCCCACCACACTGATCAGGTTGCACCCGATGCTCAGCGCGAAGATTGCGCCGACCAGCGGGATATACTGGTCAAAATGAGTTCCCATATTGTCACGGACGAACTGATCCAGCCGTTCTACGATGAACTCGGCGGCGGCCTGCCGCTTGGAGACATTTTCCAGTTTCAGGTCATGCCCCAGCCAGAAGGCCAGCGCCGTCAGCAGCGCCATCACGATCCACGTGCTCACGAGGGTCTGGGTGATCTTGAGATCTCCCAGCACCGGGATATTCGTATGGATGGTATACAGGATCTTTGCGCCGTTCAGTTCCATTTGTTAGGTTTCACCCCCTTTTTCACCGGGAGCTTCGGCCTGTGCAGGGGCCTCGGCCGGAGCGTCTTCCACCGAGACGTCCTGCGCGGGGGCCGCTGCAAGGGGCTTATACTTGCCCGTTATTTGCAGGTAATAAATGGTGATCCGAGGGAAAAACAACGGCAGGACACTGGCAAACGGCTGGAAGCAGGGGGCAGCGATGGCCACGATGACCCAGACGGCCTGCATCAGCATCCGGCTGTTGTGGGAAAGCTGCAATTTTGCCTTGCGGCGCTTTTCGTCCGGCTCGTCAAGGATCTTCTGCACGACGAAGCAGATGCCCGCAAAGTTTGCGACGGCGACGGCTGCACCCACGAGCCCGCCCAGCACAACGGTATCGTCGAACTTGACCCAGCCCACCAGATGCAGCGCCGCGAAGATCACCCACATGGCCGCCGTGCAGACGGCGGTGCCGCAGGTGATGCGCAGCAGTTCTTTTTTGGATTCCGGCTGCAATTTCATAGCAAACCCTCCAACGTTCATTGATGCGAGTTGAAGCCGACACGATGATTCTTGTCCTTTTTGGCGCGATCCATCCGCTCCTTGGCAAAGACCCAGAAATTTTGTGCCCCCGCAGCCAGCCCCAGAAAAATGCCCGGAAGGTACACCCACTCCGGCCACGCCCAATGGCTCGTGGCCCACCAGCAGCCGCCCAAGCACAGCAAAAGCGGCAGCAGCATATTCAGCCCCAGCTGGGTCAGCCAGACGATATCCTCCAGCGCTTTGTACAGGCCTTTCAACGGTGTTCCTCCTTCTGGTTTTGGCTGCGAAGCGCACACCATGCGGCAGCTCTTTCGCAAAGAATCTTTTTTGTCAAAGAATCTTATAGGGATAGTATAATTCAAAGCGTCGGATTTTTCAATCAATTTTCCACTGAATTCTAGTAAAACTTCATAGTTTGTTTATTCTTACTTCATAACTGTCCGCAGCAGACGGATTTTGTCCGCCACAGGCAGCATCATGACCAAAAAACGAATGAGTTCTTTGTGCAAAAAGCCCCGCCGGGCTCGTGTGACCGAACCCGGCGGGGTGAAAAAGAATTTCGATTTTTCGGCTTACCAGAGGTTTGCCGTCTCGTTGTACAGGCCCTCATAGCTCTTCGCGGAGAGATCCCAGCTGAAGTCGCACTCCATATCGTACTTGATGAGGTTGTTCCAGTCTTCCTTGTTGTAGTAGCGGTCCTGTGCGCGGCAGCATGCGTCATACAGCTCGTGGGCGCTGTAGCCCGCGAAGGTGAAGCCGTTGCCCTCGCCGAGGGTGCAGTCGTGGATGGAATCCCGCAGACCGCCGGTCTCGCGGACGATGGGAGGCGTGCCATAGCGGCAGGCGACCATCTGAGCCAGACCGCAGGGCTCACTCTTGGACGGCATGATGAAGACATCTGCGCCCGCATAGATCTCCTGCGAGAGGGCGGGTTCGAAGCCGATGTAAGTGCCGACGCGGCCGGGGTGGCGTGCGCACAGCTCGGAGAAGAAGTTCTCGTACTGGCCCTCGCCGCTGCCCAGAACGACCAGCTCGATGCCGCGGTCCACCAGACCGTCGGCGATGCTCTGGACGAGGTCGAAGCCCTTCATGCCGACCATGCGGCTGACCATGGCAAAGACGGGGCTGCCATCCTTGTGCAGACCGAACTTATCCTGCAATGCCTCCTTGCACTTGGCCTTACCCTCCACGCAGTTGGTGACGTCGTAGTTGAAGGGGATCATCGGGTCGGTGGCGGGGTTGTTGGCGTCCATGTCGATGCCGTTCAGGATGCCGCACAGCTTGTACTGCTTCTCCCGCAGCAGGGCGTCCAGACCGTAGCTGAACCACGGGTCGAGGATCTCCTGTGCGTAGGTGGGGCTGACGGTGGTGATCTTATCGGCGGTCTCGAAGGCGCCCTTCATGAAGTTGGCACAGCCATCGTACTCCACGATGTGCTGGTCACGGCGGCCGATGCCGCAGGTGTCCTCCAGAATGTCGGTGCCGTACTTGCCCTGATAAGCGATATTATGGATGGTGAAGATGGTCTTGATGCGGTTGAACTTATCCAGATGGCGATAGTACAGGTTCAGGTACACCGGCACCAGAGCGGTCTGCCAGTCGTTGCAGTTGATGATATCGGGGGTGAAGTCGATGTAGAACAAAGTCTCCAGCACGGCGCGGGAGAAGAAAGCGAAGCGCTCGCCGTCATCGTAGAAGCCGTACAGGCCGCGGCGCTTGAAGTAATACTCGTTGTCAAGGAAGTAGTAGGTCACGCCGTTGACCTCGGCCTTGAACAGGCCGCAGTACTGGCTGCGCCAGCCCACGGGCACGGAATAGTTGGTGACATACTCCAGCTTATCGCGCATCTTCAGGTCGCCGTACAGCGGCATGATGACGCGGGCATCCACGCCGTCCTTGACCAGTGCCTTCGGCAGGGAACCTGCAACGTCGGCCAGACCGCCGGATTTGGCAAAGGGAGTCGCTTCCGAAGCAGCATACAGGATTTTCATAAGATCGCTCCTTTCCAGAAAAGCGGTTAAAAAAGAGCGGGCGGGGGCACAAAATGCCCCCGCCCCTCTTTTCGAGAGGGGCTACCGGGGAGGGAGCCGCCCCTGTGAAAAAATCAAAGGAAGGTCATCAGACCATGTGGTTCTTCTGCACGTAGACCGGGAAGCTCTCGGTGCCGGACAGCTTCTTGCCCGCAGTGATGCGGACGTTCTTATCGGTCACAACGCAGTCCAGCTGTGCGCCGATCTCCACGATGGTGTCCTGCATCAGGACGCAGTTCTTGACGACGGCACCCTTCTTGATGCGGACGCCGCGGAAGAGCACGCAGTTCTCGACGGTGCCCTCGATGACGCAGCCATCGGCCAGCAGAGAGTTGGTGACGGCGGAACCGGTGACGTAGCGGACCGGGTTGTCATCGCGGATCTTGGTGTAGACCGGACTGCTCTTGGGGAACAGTGCGTTCAGATTCTTCTCGTCGATGAGCTTCAGGTTCTCGTCGAAGTAGCTCTTCATATCGCAGATGTGAGCCACATAGCCGGTGTACTCCACCGCACGGATGTTCAGGATGTTGACATTGTGGGCGAGGATATCGCGCTCAAAGTAGATCAGGCCGCGGGCAGTGGCGTCCTTGACCAGCTTGATCAGGGTCTCGCGCTCCAGAACGTAGATGTTCAGGTCGAGGTTCTGGACGCCGGGGCGGTAATCGTTGAACAGCAGCTCGGTCACGCGGCCGTCGGCATCGACGGTCAGGGTGTAGTTGTCGTTCTTACGGCCTTCGGGGATCTCCGTCTTCTGGTAAGCGATGGTCACATCGGCACCGCTTGCCTGATGGGCGGCCAGCAGGGCGTTGAAGTCGTAGTTGATGGCGATGTTGGCATCGCTCATGACGACGTACTTCTCCTTCTGGTTCTCCAAGAAGTTCAGGATGGAGCCCAGAGCCTCGACACGGCCGGAATAGATGCGCACGCCCTTCTCAGCGAAGGGGGGCACGATGTTCAGGCCGCCGTGGCGGCGGGCCATATCCCACTCACGGCCGGTGCCCAGATGATCCATCAGGGAGTGGTAGTTCTTCCGCACCACGATGGAGACATTGGAGATGCCGCAGTTTGCCATGCTGGACAGCATAAAGTCCACCATGCGGTAGCGGCCTGCAAAGGGGATCGAAGCCATGGTGCGCTCAGTCACAAGCTCCGGTACGGTGTTATCATAGCTGTTGGGGAAAATGATGCCCAACGCATTGTTGTTCTGGCTCAGCATACTTCCTCGCCCTCCTTGACGGAATCAAATACTTTGGCGCCCTCTTTGACGGTTGCGCCCGCGCCGATGGTCAGGCCGGTGCCAACGTGTGCAATGGCACCGTCGCCGCCGATCTTTGCACCGGCGCCCACGACCACATCTTCAGCGAGGATGCAGCGCTTGACCACAGCACCCGCCTTGACCACGACACCATCCATCAGGACGGCATCCTCAACGGTCGCGCCCTCTTCCACGACGACGCCAGCGCTCAGGACGGAGTGCTTGACGCGGCCGTAGATCTGGCAGCCCTCGGTGATGAGGGAATCCTGCACGACGGCACGGGGGCCGATCTTCTGTGCGGGCAGAACGGGGTTGCGGCTGTAGATCTTCCAAGCCTTATCGAAGATATCGATGCCGGAGTTCTCCGGGTCGAGGACCTCCATATTGGCTTCCCACAGGCTGTCGATGGTGCCGACGTCGCGCCAGTAACCGTTGAAGCGGTAAGCGTACATCTTGCGGCCGTCACGCAGCAGGGCGGGGATGATGTTCATGCCGAAGTCGTTCTTGGAGTTGGGGTCTGCCTCGTCCTCTTCCAGATACTTCTTCAGCACATCCCAGTTGAAGATGTAGATGCCCATGGATGCCAGATTGGACTTCGGCACCGGGGGCTTCTCCTGAAATTCGGTGATCTTGTCGTTCTCGTCAGCGACCATCAGGCCGAAGCGGGAAGCTTCCTTCCAATCGACCTCCATGACGGCGACGGAGAACTCCGCACCCTTTTCCTTGTGGAAGCGGAGGAAGTCGGCGTAGTCCTGCTTGCAGATCTGGTCACCAGACAGGATGATGACGTATTCCGGGTCATAGTTATCGATGAAGCTGATGTTCTGGTAGATGGCGTTTGCGGTGCCCTTGTACCAGTCGGTGCCCTTGGCCTGTTCATAGGGCGGCAGGGTGTGGACGCCGCCGTGCAGACGGTCGAGGTCCCAAGGCTGGCCGTTGCCGATGTACTCGTTCAGCTTCTGGGGCTGATACTGGGTCGCGATGCCAACGGTATCAATGTTGGAGTTCACGCAGTTGGACAGCGGGAAGTCCACGATGCGGTACTTACCGCCGAAGGACACCGCAGGTTTTGCCGTTTTCTGTGTCAGCGCATACAAGCGCGAGCCACGTCCGCCGGCAAGGATCATTGCCACAATTTCTTTTGCCATAGCTTTATTCTCCCCTTTTACACATTTCCGGATTGGTTTGACATTGGAAATGGTCTAACGATGTGCGTGGTGCGTCCGGCTTATTTTTCGGACGCCTTGGGCTCCGCAGCCTTCTTGGCGCGGGGCTTGCGTGCAGGCTTTTCCGGTGCAGCTTCCGCCGCCGGAGCCGCCTCTGCTTTGGGTTTGCGGGTGCGCTTGGGCTTCTCCGCAGGAGCTTTAGCTTCCGCCTTGGCCTTTGCGGGGGCTTTCTTGGGTTTTGCAGCCTTTTCGGCTTTCGCGGCCTTGCCCGGCGCTTCCTCGGCTGCGGCAGCTGCCTTTGCCTTGGTGGTGCGGGTGGTCTTCTTGGGGGCCTTTTCCGCCTTTGCGGGCTTCTCGGCCTTGGCTGCGGTCTTCTTGGCCGTCGTCTTTTCCGCCGTCTCCGCCTTATCTGCCGCCTTGCGGGTGCGCTTGGTGGGCACCTCGAAGTACAGGGTGCTCATGGGCGGCAGGGTGATGGTGATGCTCTGTTCAAAGCCGTGCAGCGGCTTCTTGTGGGTGCGGACGGACTTGTTGTGGACCGTGCCCGAACCGCCGAAGGCCTCGTCGTCGCTGTTCAGCACTTCCTTGTAGGTGCCGGACACCGGTGCGCCGAGGGTGTAGCCCTCGCGCAGGACGGGGTTGAAGTTGCAGACCACGAGGATCTGCTTCCCCGCAGCGTCCTTGCGCAGGAAGGCGACGACGCTCTGCTGGAAGTCGTCCGGGACGATCCACTGGAAGCCCTCCCAACTGTAATCGATCTGCCAGAAGGCGGGGTGCTCTTTGTAGAAGGCGTTCAGGGTCTTCACGTAGGTCTGCAGCTCGGTGTGCTTGTCGTAGCCCAGCAGCATCCAATCCAGCTGCTTTTCCTCGCTCCACTCGGTGAACTGGCCGAACTCTTGCCCCATGAAGAGCAGCTTCTTGCCGGGGTGGGCCATCATGTAGCCGAAGAAAGTGCGCAGGTTTGCGAACTTGGCCTCGTAATCACCGGGCATCTTGTTGATGAGGCTGCCCTTGCCGTGCACGACTTCGTCGTGGCTGATGGGCAGCACGAAGTTCTCGCTGAAGGCGTAGAAGAAACTGAAGGTGACCTTGTTGTGGTTGCCTGCGCGGAAGAGCGGATCGGTCTTCATGTAGCTGAGCATGTCGTTCATCCAGCCCATGTTCCACTTGAAGTTGAAGCCGAGGCCGCCGTCCGAAGCGGGCTTGGTGACCATGGGCCATGCGGTCGATTCTTCCGCGATCATGTACTTGTGGGGGTGGCGGCCCAGAATCGTGTTGTTCAGCTTGCGCAGGAAGGCCACGGCTTCCAGATTTTCCTTGCCGCCGTCCTTGTTGGGCTCCCACTCGCCCTGCTTGCGGTTGTAGTCCAGATACAGCATGGAGGCCACGGCATCCACGCGCAGACCGTCGATGTGATACTGCTCCAGCCAGTACAGGGCGCTGGAGATCAGGAAGCTCTGCACCTCGCTGCGGCCGAAGTCGAACACCATGGTGCCCCACTCCTTGTGCTCGCCGCGCTTGGGGTTCGGGTCCTCATAGCAGGGCTCCCCATCAAAGTTGTACAGGCCGAACTGATCCTTGGGGAAGTGGGCGGGCACCCAGTCCATGATGACGCCGATGCCAGCTTCATGGAGCTTATCCACAAAGGCCATGAAGTCCTTGGGGGTGCCGTAGCGGCTGGTGGGGGCGAAATAGCCCGTGACCTGATAGCCCCAGCTTCCATCGAAGGGATACTCCATGACGGGCAGCAGCTCCACGTGGGTGTAGCCCATCTCCTTGATGTACGGGATGAGCTGGTCGGCCAGCTCGGAATAGTTGTAGGGGATATTCTCGCCCTTGGTCTTCCAGCTGCCCGCGTGCATCTCGTAGATATTCATCGGCCCGTTGATGACATCGGTCTTCTTCTGGGCCTCCTGCCATGCTTCGTCGTGCCACGCAAAGCCGCTCAGGTCGTAGACTTTGCTGCCGTTGGACGGGCGGGTCTCAGCGTGGAACGCATAGGGGTCGGCCTTGTAGACAAGGTCGCCCGCACGGGTCGTCACGCAGTATTTGTAAACGTCATATTCCTTCATGCCGGGGATGAACAGCTCCCACACCGAGTCGTTGTCCACCTTGCGCATCGGGTGGCTGCCCGGTTTCCAGCTGTTGAAATCTCCCACCACGCTGATGGCGGTGGCATGGGGTGCCCAGACGCGGAACACCACGCCGGACTCTCCGGCGCGAGTCTCGATATGCGCACCGAAGTAACGGTATGCTTCGCAGTTATTTCCCTGCTTGAACAGATAAATCGGCAGATCCGAAGGGTCCGCGTGGATTTTTTCTTCCGTCGGTTTCATAAACAGCTCCTCCCCGTACAGGCCGCAGAGGGGCCTATACCTTTTTACTCTCTTATATTAAAGAATTTTCGCGCAATTTTCAAGGCTTTTTCCAGAAAATGTACCATAATCTTTTCGTTGATATTTTTTCGATATATACAACATATCCAATTTTACGCAAATTTTATAGGCAAACCTGACAGAATATAGAATAAAAAGAACACATCCGGCTCATTCTCTGCGCAAAATGCAAAAAGAGAACGAACCGGATGTGTTTTTCATTCCGTGTGCGTAGGATGTTCAATTTTCAGCTTACAACGTAGACATTGACCTGAATGGCCCCGTTGATGACCGACTCGGCATAGGTCTCGTAGAACAGATCCACGAGGATCTCGCCCTTCTGGACGGCGATGCCGGTGTCGGTGGCGATGGCGTAACCGTAAACGAAACGGCCATCGGTGGAAGTGATATACAACAGGGTGCCATAGGGGATGACATCGGGGTCCACGGCAACGGTGCCGTAGCCCAGACCCAGACCCGACGAGCCCTTGCCGGTCTTGGAATAATAACCGGTGGCCTTGCCCGTCAGGACTTTGCTGTAGGAAGCGGGGGCGTTGGTGGTGCCGTCCGCGCCGGTCAGGGGCGAAACGGGCGCACCCACGCCGTAGGTCTTGACGACATGATCGGTGGGCTCGACGGTGGTGGTCACGTCAACCACCGTGCTGTTCTCCAGCTCACCGTCCACCCAGCGCTCGCGGGTGGTGACTGCCTGCTGGCCCTCTGCACCGTGCTGCAAGGTCGTTGCGCGGCCGGTGTTGCGGAAGTACAGGCTGGTATAAACATACTGGGTGTCGTAGGGGATGGCCTGTGTCTCGACCTTGTCCTGATAATCGACCCGGTGGACAACGATGCTGCTGCCCGCCGTCACCAGTTGGTCAAGGGCCGGTTCGGTGTAGTCGTCGGCGTCCAGCGTGATGCCGGCACGCTCCAGCGCATCGGCCACAGTTCCAAAGGCAAGCTTGACCGGGTATTCCTGACCATCGGCCTGAATGGTCACGGTGAATGCGCGCTCGATGTTCAGGGAAGCGAGGCTGCCGCTGAACGCAGTGTAATATACATGGTCGCCCTCTTCGGCCTCAATGCCGGAAAGGCTCATCACGCGGGCGGGGTCGCTGTCAGCGCTGACCACCAGCTGCCGCGCACCATAGGAGTCAGTGACGTAGGTCAGCCGCAGATTCGCGGCGGTCACAGCCAGCGTGAACACGAGGCTCACAGCCATGACGCAGAACGCCAGCACACGGGGAGCGGCGGCACGGGTGCCGCTGCTCAATGCTTTCTTAAATTTGACGGAAGCGATACGGAACAACTCCTCTCTTTTTACAGTTTGGAATACGATGCGGGCCTTCCATCACCCGCCGTTGCACAGAGTTTTTCCCCTCCGTGTCCGGGAGCCGTAAGACGGCATTTCACTTCAACGTGATAAATTTTATACGCTGCAACGTCTGTTGAGCGGGAGCTATTTTAACAGACCGAAACCGATTTGTCAAATCGGACATTTCGAGCTTGCTATATTCTTAACATAGTTTTTTGTGAATTTTGTACATAGTTTTCACTCAGAAAGAGGAATTTCGAGCGTTTCTTTCCGATTTTTTTACAAAAATCGGGCTTTGTTTGTTCACGATTTTTTAACATTTCAATTGGATCTTACCGGCATTTTTCGAGCGAATTTCCTTCTGTTTTAGGTGAAACAAACCATTCACGGACGCCATTTTCCACCCTAAAAAACGGCCCGAATTACTTCCAAAAAGGTGCTGTTTCCGTCCCGTTTTCCGGCCCGAAAATGTCACCTTGGCAAAATGCCGAAACGCAAAAAACCGCAATAAAAAAGACCACACTTCCGCATTCCGCCGCCCCGCTGTACAATCGATCCAGACGCAGAAAGGAGGTCTGATCCATGTCCAAAAATGACCGCAAAACTCCCCCGCTGACGGTGCTGGATGTCTCCCGTTGGCAGGGCCGCATAGACTGGGACGCGGTGCAGCGCAGCGGCAAAATCGACGGCGTGATGCTCCGGGTGCTGGGCAGCAAGAACGGCAAGCCCTACCTCGACCCCATGTTCGAAGAAAACTATGCGGCGTGCACCAGCCGGGGCATCCCGGTGGGCGGCTACTACTACACCTGTGCCGTCACGCCCCGGCAGACGGCCGAAGAGCTGGCCGCCCTGCGCGCTGCGCTGGAGGGCAAAACGTTCCAGTACCCCCTCGCCATCGACGTGGAAAGCGCCGGGCTGCGGGTGCTGGCTCCCGAAGCCCTCGCCGCCCGCGTGGCCGAAGCCGCCGCCCAGCTCGAAGCGTGGAACCTCTACGCCATGGTCTACACCTACACGAATTTCGCGGACACTGCCCTTGCGATGGACGCCCTCACCGCCTACGACCTCTGGCTCGCCGATTACCGCGGCAAATGCCCCACCCGCCCCCACGGGATGTGGCAGTACACCAGCAAAGGCCGAGTGGCGGGCATCGACGGCCCTGTGGATCTGAGCGACGCCGCCAAGGACTACCCCGCGATCTGCAAACGCACCGGCCTCGGCACCTTCCAAGCGGGCTGAGCCGGACACAAACGAAAGGAGATTTTATGAACCACAAGATCGCACCCGCCACCATCGCCCGCACCGCCGCGCTGGCACTGGCGCTGACCAATCAGGTCCTCAGCGCCACCGGCCACGCGATGCTGCCCATCGAGTCGGCCCAGCTGGAGCAGCTGGTCTCCACCGGCCTGACCGTGGCAGCCGCCCTTATCAGCTGGTGGAAGAACAATTCCTTCACGCCGGAAGCCATCGAAGCCGATGACTACTTCTGGAAGCTGAAGGAGCGCAAGTAACGCAACGCCCCCGGAACTGTATGCTTCCGGGGGCGTTGCTCATCGCTTCCAGCGGATGAGCTTTTCGGCATCCGCACGTCCTTTTTCGTACATTTTTTCAATGCTGCCCTTGTCCTTGGTCAGTGTGGCCATCCCCTCGGTGCTGTCCGGGGCGATGATACACGCCCGGCCCGCCTCTTCCAGCGCCTGTGCCTGACGGACGGCGGCGTTGTACCGCTCCGCACGGAGGGCAAGGCCCTCGGCAGCCTTCGGATATTTGTGCCGCAGCAAGCGGGCAAGCTTTTCATCCCGCTTGTTGTTCCGTTCCAGCGTGACGGGTTTTGTCAGGATGACGGCCACCCGGTCGCAGCCCATAGCCAGTGCCTTGTCCACCGGCACCGGGTCCGCCAGACCGCCATCATAATAAGGTACGCCGTCGATGAAAGTCGGCTGGTCGATGACCGGGATGCAGCAGGAGGCCATCAGGGGCGTGTAGTCGTCCTGCCGGAGTTCATCCTTCATAAAATACCGGGCTTTGCCGGTCCGGGCGTCAGCGGCCACAATGACGAGCTCTGCGGGGTCTGCCATCATGGCGGGGTAATCCAGCGGGTTTTCGCCGCCCCGGTTGCTCAGCGTACCGTAGACATAGCTCAGGTTGAGGTAGGAGTGCTTCTGCACGAGGTTCTTCACGCTCATGTATTCCTTGCGGAAGGAGTAGTCGTCGTAGAAGGGCTTGTTCCGCCCCTTCTGCCCCGCCACATAGGAGCACATGTTTGCGCTGCCCGCCGAAACGCCGATGCAGCAGTCGAAATGAACGCCCGCCTCAAGGCAGCGGTCCAGCACACCGGCCCCGTAGATGCCGCGCAAGCCGCCGCCCACATCAATGATCCCGTATTTCATCGTTCCATCCCCCATTTTTCCACCTGATTATACCCGTCTTGTGGAAAAAAGTGTATCAGCAGATGGCGAAAAATGATAAAACAAAAACCCAACCGCCGGATATGCGCAGTCGTGCACCACAGTTCAGCGGGAAAATGCCTGTAAACAAAAGCAACCCTGCCGAAGCAGGGTTGCAAAAGTACATTTTGGGGAAAAAATCAGCGCTTGGAGAACTGAGGTGCACGACGAGCAGCCTTCAGACCGTACTTCTTACGTTCCTTCATACGAGGATCGCGGGTCAGGAAGCCAGCCTTCTTCAGGACAGAACGGTTCTCCTCGTTCTGCTGCAGCAGAGCGCGGCTCAGGCCGTGGCGGATAGCGCCAGCCTGACCGGAAACACCGCCGCCGGAAACGCGGACGACGACGTCATACTTGCCCTCCAGGCCCAGCAGGACCAGCGGAGAACGGACGATCAGCTTCAGGGTCTCCAGACCGAAGTAGTTGTCGATATCACGATCGTTGATGGTGATCTTGCCGGTGCCGGTGTAAACGCGAACGCGGGCAACGGAATCCTTACGACGACCAGTGCCGTAGAAATAAGGTTTGGTTTCGTACATGTTCGATTGCCTCCTTCTTAGAACTCGATCTTCTCGGGCTTCTGAGCTGCGTGAGCGTGCTCGGCACCCTGGTAGCAGTGCAGGCGGGTCAGAGCCTTAGCACCGATGGTGTTGGAAGGGATCATGCCCTTGACAGCGTAGGTCATAGCCAGATCGCTGTTCTCAGCCATCAGCTTGCTGTACTGGACCTTCTTCAGGCCGCCGATGAACTTGCTGTGGGTGATGTGGAACTTCTGCTCGGCCTTCTTGCCGGTCAGAACAGCCTTGTCGCAGTTGATGACGACAACGAAATCGCCGCAGTCAACATTGGGGGTATAATCGACCTTCTGCTTGCCGCGCAGCAGGACAGCGGCCTCAGCAGCGACGTGGCCCAGGCTCTTGCCGGCAGCGTCGAGCAGATACCACTTGCGCTCGACTTCAGCGGGCTTGACGAGAGTAGTGCTCATATCTATTTCCTCCTGATAAGTGTTTTAACGGTTCAGGCGCCCTTTGGGAGCGCGAGTGTCAGTATACATCACAAAAACGCGCCTGTCAACAGAATTTTTAGATTTTTTCAGTGCAGATTTTCAGTTCTCTCAAAATCTCTTGTTTTCTCTTGAAATCTCTTGATTTTGAAAATTGCATTTTCAAACACGATTTTTGCGTCCGGGGGCAGATTTCTGCGCCGCGGCGCTACAATTTTGGCAGAAGTTGTGCTATACTATATAAGATATTGTAAAAAGGAGAACGTTCCATGCCGAAGAACCTTCCATCGCAGGACTCCTCCCAGCAGCGGGCTTCCAAATTGCTGCTGGCGATGGGCGTGATCGTCCTGCTGGGTGCGCTGGCCTATTTTGCGCTGACGCTGGTGGTCAACCGCCGCACCCCCGCAAACCCCGATACCCACTACACCGCCGACAACGGCATCGTACTGAACTACGAAAGCGCCGTCTGGCCCGTCTGCGAGATGGCCGAAGACGACACCCTCGGCCACGCGCTCAGGCTGGCCTCCGGCACCGACAGCGACAACGCCAACTATCAGGTGGTGCTGTTCCAGCGGGGCGATGCCTCCACCTATGAGGATTATATTGGCCAGTCGGAGTCCGACCTGAAAAGCGCTTACGGCGTCATCAGCCCGCGCAAGGTCAAGATCACGGTAGACGGAGCCACCGTTACCGCTGTGCGGTGCGACATTCAGGCTTACTATGCCGTCCTTGCCACCGTGGAGTACGACAGCGGCGACGTCATCTATGTCTCCGGCCTGACCAAGCTGGCCTCCATCAGCGATATCGTGAATCTCGTCGAGAGCGTTTCCCTGTCCTGAGGCCGGATGCGCGTTTGGAGGAATGTTTCATGCAGACAACGAATTTTGAAAAGCACGTCTGGGCCGAGATCGACCTCGACGCTTTGCGCGCCAACTTCCGCGCCGTGAAGGAGCGGGCGGGCAGTCTGCCCCTCTGCGCCGTCGTCAAGGCCGACAGCTACGGCCACGGCGCGGTCCAGTGCTCCCGCGTCTTCGCCGAGGAGGGGGCCGCGTGGCTGGCCGTCAGCTGCCTTGCCGAGGCCATGCAGCTGCGGCGGGCGGGCCAGACCCTGCCCATCCTCATCTTGGGCCATGTGGAGCCGGAGTTCGCCGCTGCCCTCATCGAGCACCACATCACCGCCGCCTGTTACTCCCTGCCGCAGGCCAAGGCGCTGAGCGCCGCCGCCGTGGCCGCGGGCGGGCAGGTGGACATCCACCTCAAGGCCGACACCGGTATGGGCCGCATCGGCTTTGCGCTCCGCACCGACTTCGACAAGGCCATTGCGGAAATGCTGGAAGCCTGTGCCCTGCCCGGCCTGCATATGACCGGCCTGTTCCAGCACTTCGCCGTGGCGGATGACAACAGCGCCGACGATATTGCGTATACAAACGAGCAGTATCAACTTTTTGTCCGCGCTTACAAGGCCCTGAAGGCCGCCGGGCAGGAGCCGCCGCTGGTCCACTGCGACAACTCCGCCGGGGTCATGCTCCACCCGGAGTGGCCCAAGGGTGAGATCGCAGCTTCCTGCATGGCCCGCCCCGGCATCATCCTGTACGGCTTTGACCCCAGCGACGAAGTACGCTTCGGCAAGTTCCGCCCCGTGATGAAGCTCAAGACCGTGGTGAGCATGGTCAAGGAGCTGCAGCCGGGCCAGTCCACCAGCTATGGCCGCCGCTTCACCGCCGAAAAGCCCACCAAGGTAGCCACCCTCTGCACCGGCTACGCCGACGGCTACCCGCGCCAGCTGAGCTGCGGCAAGGGCATCGTGGAGATCCACGGCACCCCCTGCCCCGTGCTGGGCCGGGTCTGCATGGATCAGCTCATGGTGGACGTCACCACCCTGCCGGATGTGCAGGAGGGGGACGAGGCGATCCTCTGGGGCGGCGAAGTCAGCGACAGCGCCGAGGACATCGCCCGCAAGACCGATACCATTTCCTACGAGGTGCTCTGCGGCGTTTCCCGCCGGGTGCCCCGCGTTTACCTTGAACAGGGCCGGATCACGGCCGTCGAGGACTGGATCTTACAATAACCCACCCACTATTTTCCGTTGGAGGAACAGATGGCAAGAGACAACATCCGCAATTTTTGCATCATCGCACACATCGACCACGGCAAGTCCACCCTGTCGGACCGCATTCTGGAACTGACCAAGAGCGTAGACGAGCGCACCATGGAGGACCAGATCCTCGACAACATGGACATCGAGCGGGAACGCGGCATCACCATCAAGGCTCGCGCCGTTACCATGAACTACACCGCCAAGGACGGCAAGACCTACGAGTTCAACCTCATCGACACGCCGGGCCATGTGGACTTCGCCTACGAGGTCAGCCGCAGTCTGGCCGCCTGTGAGGGCGCGATCCTCGTCGTGGACGCCACGCAGGGCGTTGAGGCCCAGACCCTCGCCAACACCTATATGGCCTTGGAGCACGACTTGGAGCTGGTGCCCATCCTGAACAAGATCGACCTGCCCTCCGCCCACCCGGACGAGGTGGCGCAGGAAGTGGAAGACGTCATCGGTCTGCCCTGCATGGACGCGCCCCGCGTCTCCGCCAAGACCGGCCTGAACATCGATCAGGTGTTGGAACGGGTGGTCAGCGACATCCCTGCCCCCACCGGCGACCCGGACGCCCCCCTCAAGGCCCTGATCTTTGACAGCATCTACGACAGCTACAAGGGCGTCATCGTCTACATCCGCGTCTTCGAAGGCACCGTCAAGCCCGGCGACACCATCCGCCTGATGGCCACCGGGGCCCAGTTCACGCTGGTGGAAGTCGGCCACATGGGTGCCACCAGCCTGACCCCCTGCGGCCAGCTCCAAGCTGGTGAAGTCGGTTATCTGACCGCCAGCATCAAGACCGTGCAGGACACCCGCGTGGGCGACACCGTCACCCTCGCCGACCGGCCCACCGCCGAGGCGCTGCCCGGCTACCGTCAGGTCAAGCCCATGGTCTTCTGCGGCATCTACCCTGCCGATGGTGCCAAGTACCCCGACCTGAAGGACGCACTGGAAAAATTACAGCTCAATGACGCCTCCCTGACCTTTGAGCTGGAGACCAGCGCTGCGCTGGGCTTCGGCTTCCGCTGCGGCTTCCTCGGTCTGCTCCACATGGAGATCATCACCGAGCGGCTGGAGCGGGAGTTCGACCTCGACCTCATCACCACCACCCCCAGCGTCCGCTACCGCCTGACCCTGACCGATGGCACCGTGGAGATGATCGACAACCCCTCCAACTACCCGGACCCCTCCAACATCGTCAAGCAGGAGGAACCCTTCGTGGACGTCCACCTCTACACCCCCAACGAATACGTCGGCAGCCTGATGGATCTGTGCCAGAACAAGCGCGGCGTCCTCATCGACATGAAGTATCTGGATGACGTCCGCGTGGACCTGCACTATGCGCTGCCGCTGGGTGAGATCGTCTACGATTTCTTCGACGCCATCAAGAGCCGCAGCCGCGGTTACGCCAGCTACGATTACGAGTTCAAGGAGTACCGCGAGAGCGACCTCGTCAAGCTGGACTTCCTGCTCAACGGCGACCCCGTGGACGCTCTGTCCATGATCGTCTTCCGCGACAACGCCTACGCCAAGGGCCGCCGCATCTGCGAAAAGCTGCGGGACAACATCCCCCGCAACCTGTTCGAGATCCCGGTGCAGGCCGCCATCGGCGGCAAGATCATCGCCCGCGAGACCGTCAAGGCCATGCGCAAGGACGTCCTCGCCAAGTGCTACGGCGGCGATATCTCCCGTAAGAAGAAGCTGCTCGAAAAGCAGAAGGAAGGCAAAAAGAAGATGCGCCAGCTCGGCACCGTCTCCCTCCCCAGCGAAGCCTTCACCGCCGTGCTCAAACTGGACAGCAGCGACGATTAAACTTTTATCCAAAATGCTACGCCCCCCGCGCCGTGCAGTAAAACCTGCCGACGCGAGGGGCGTTTGTGTTATTTCATTTTACCACGGCAATGCTTTGATGCAGTTCTTGATCCCTTTCAGGGAGTGGATCATGATCTTGGTATAGCCGTAGATGAGGAGGGCTTCCTTCGCGCAGGTGATGCCTGCTTTCAGCAGCTGCCACGCGAACTGGAAGTAGGGCTTATAGGGGCGCAGGGTGTCCTTGACATCGGTGACGAAGTCGGTCATCCATGCGGGCGCGCCGCCGCTGACGAGCGGCTGCTCTTCGGGCGGGATGAGCGCACACTGTGCGGGGAGTTTCAGTTTTTGTTCCATACCGTTCCCTTTCACATCACAAGCCCGGCAGCGGCCAGAAGAAGCACGCCGCCCACGATGAGGATGGTCGCCTTATGGCGCTCCCAGATGCCCTCGGCGCTGTCCGCCGGGGCCGTCGGCTCCTCGGTCACGGGCTGATCGATGGGGTCCCACTGGGCGTAGATGGTGGCATCCTCGCCGGAAAATTCCGTTTCGCCCGCTACGATCGCATCACCGCCCACGATGTCGGTGTACCAGCCCTTGAAGGTGTAGCCCTCCATGGTGGGGGTGGGCAGACTGTACAGCTTGCCGTCGCCGCTGGTGCGTTCCACCACCGGGATGCCGGTGCCGCCGCAGGTCTCGAAGTAGATGATGACCTTGCCGCCGTTCTCACTTTCGTCCAGCGGCTGTGCGGCCAGCGCCGCCGGGGCCAGCCCGCACAGCGCCACAGCGCAGAGCAGGACCGCGAGCATCTGTTTGAATCGTTTCATTGCACTTCCTCATTTCGGGGCGTTCTCAGACGCCGTAACCCTGTGCCTTGATGGCTTCCACGACCTGCGAGACGTACTTCTGGCAGGTGTCGTGGTCGGGGGCCTCCACCATCACGCGGACCACCGGCTCGGTGCCGGACTCACGGACAAGGATACGGCCAGTGTCACCCAGTGCCTCGGCTACGGCCTTGACTGCTGCCTGCACTGCTTCATCATCCTGTGCAGCCTTCTTGTCGGTGACACGGACGTTCTCCAGCACCTGCGGATAGATGGTCAGCGGCTCGGCCAGCTTGCTCATGGGCATCTTCTTGGCCAGCATCACTTCCATCATCTTCAGGCTGGTCAGGATGCCGTCGCCGGTGCTGGCGTACTTAGAGAAGATGATGTGGCCGCTCTGCTCACCGCCGATGCGGCAGCCGTTTTTGGCCATGTACTCGTACACGTATTTGTCGCCGACGGCGGTCTTGGCGTAATCAATGCCCTGCTCATCAAAGGCCTTGTACAGACCAAAGTTGGACATAACCGTAGTGACCACCGTGTTGTTCAGCAGCTTGCCGCGCTCCTTCATGTAGCAGCCGTAGATGTACAGGATGTGGTCGCCGGTGATGACGTTGCCCTTTTCATCCACACACAGGCAGCGGTCGGCATCGCCGTCGTAGGCAAAACCAATGTCCAGTCCCTTCTCTACCACGAACTTCTGCAAGCCCTCGATGTGGGTGGAACCTGCATTGTTGTTGATGTTCAGGCCGTTGGGCTGTGCATTGATGACGTAGGTATCAGCGCCCAGTGCATCGAACACAGACTTGGCGATGGTCCAACTGGAACCGTTGGCGCAGTCCAGACCCACCTTGATGCCCTTGAAGGAGTAGATGCCCAGACTGATGAGGTAGCCCATGTAGCGGTTGCGGCCGGACACGTAGTCCACGGTGCAGCCGATGTGCTCCCGGTGGGCGAAGGGCAGCTCCGGCCAGTCCTTGTCGAACACATGGAGCTTGCCATCGAGGTAATCCTCCACCAGCAGCAGGGTCTCTTCGGGCATCTTCTCGCCGTAGCAGTCGATCAGCTTGATGCCGTTGTCGTAGTAGGGGTTGTGGCTGGCGGAGATCATGATGCCGCAGTCAAAATCATCCACGCGAGCGATGTAGGCCACAGACGGCGTGGTGGTGACATGGAGCAGATAAGCATCTGCGCCGGAAGCCGTCAGGCCCGCCACCAAGCTATACTCAAACATATAAGAGCTGCGGCGGGTATCCTTGCCGATGACGATGCGGGCCGGGTCGGTGTTGCCATTCCGCTCCCGGATCATGTTGTAATACCAGCCGAGGAAGCGGCCCACCTTATATGCGTGGTCAGCCGTCAGCGTTACGCCGGCCTCGCCGCGGAAACCATCGGTCCCAAAGTATTTTCCCATAATGTGCTCTCCCTTGTTTCGATGTTCTATATAAATTGGAAAGAATGCAATGATTTTCCTACACCCTATATAATAGCATACTGGAGGAAAAGAATCCACTTGTTTTGTTTTAATCTTGACCGCCCCGCCTCCGACTATATCTGTGACCGCTTCCAGTGGGATAAGGTCGTGGAGGCCACGCTGAAAGTCTACCGGGGCGAAGCGTGATTTTCTTTCCAACGACAAAAGCCGCTGTGCAGCGTCTCAACTGCACAGCGGCTTTCTCCTTATAAAAACATGCTCCGTGTTTTACTCCGTTTCAATTGTCTCCAAATCCGCCAGTGCTTTAGCACGCACTTTTTCGCTCGCGTTCAAATACAAATAGTACACATTCAATGTATCTGTGATTGCTTGTTTATCTTCTTCCGGCATCTCACATTCAAACAAATCCGGTTTGGCAGTATTATATTTTGCGAATGTTAAGCGTACTTTACTAGAGTCTATAATATCTACTAGTGTATCCAAATCGTCCTCTGTTGCAAGGTGCGCAGCCACCTCATCCAATTTTTCTGTTTGTCCATTATTTATCGTTATTTTTACTTTCTGTGTTTCATCTGTAATTTCGCACGTATACCTATAATTGTCCGTATCGATCTCGACCGTATCTATATTCATATACTCGTCAGTTATATAGTTAAATCCTATAACAATCACCGGATCTGTTGATGGCCCCATTATATAAAGAAGCGGTAAAATGCAGCTTTTCCCTTTTTCTGCTGCTTCATCACAATGCGGACTCATCCCCATAAGAATATCTCCTGCGCCATCAGCCTCTGTATAAAAGAATTCAAATTCATTCAAGGCATCTTTGAGTTCTTTTGTCTGCTGTTCTTCATCTACTGCAATTGTTTTTGTTTTTTCTTTTGCTCGGAGGATTTCATATGGCTGTTTTTCTTCCATCTGGCTTTCGCTCTCTGCTGTACCTTTCACCACTGCGCTAGCAGAGTTCGAAGTCGTTTCCTCAACATTTCCGCAAGAGACAAGTAAAATGGCACACACACACAATAAGGCTAACACCGAAATTTTAATATTATTCATATTTCCTCCTTCTTGAACGTTTCTTCCTTTTTATTATATCATTTTTCAATATATTGTAAAAGATTTTCATTTCAACAAAAAACGCGCCGATTATCGGGCAGAATGTCCAATAACCAGCGCGTTTTCATTTCAAAAGTTATTCGCCGCAGCTCTCGCAGTGGTCGCAGTCCTCTTCCAGCTTACCGACGATGGGTTCCGGATCAATCCCCTGACGGCGGTAGTAGTCGGACAGGGCAGCCTTGACGGCCTGTTCTGCCAGAACGGAGCAGTGGACCTTGATGGGAGGCAGACCTTCCAGAGCCTCGACAACGGCCTTGTTGGTCAGCTTGAGGGCGTCGTCAATGGTCTTGCCCTTGATCAGGTCGGTGGCCATGCTGCTGGTGGCGATGGCGGCACCGCAGCCGAAGGTGAGGAACTTGACATCCACGATCACGTTGTTCTCGATCTTCAGGTACATGCGCATGATATCGCCGCACTTGGGGTTGCCGACTTCGCCCACGCCGTTGGCGTCGGGAATCTCACCGACATTGTGCGGATTTGCGAAATGCTCCATGACCTTTGCGCTATACATACTTGCCATTTTACTGCTCTCCCTTCAGGCTGTACTGACGGGCCTTGTTCTGGCCCTGCAGCCACATACAACTCATCGCACGGCGGCGGGGGATCACTTCCTCCAGCACGTCGCACAGGTATTTTGCTTCTTCCATCGTGTTCTGCGGGCCGAACGTGAACCGCATGGAGCCGTGGCCGATCTCTTCCGGCACACCGATGCTCAGCAGGACGTGGCTCGGATCAAGGCTGTCGGAGTTGCAGGCCGAGCCGGTGGAGGCGCAGATGTTGTGCATATCGAGGTCCAGCAGGATGGTCTCACCCTCCAGACCGGGGAAGCTGATGTTCACGTTGCCGGGCAGACGGGGGGTAAGGCCGCCGTTCAGCCGGGCTTCGGGGATGTTCTTCAGGATGCGGCCGATGACGTAATCGCGCAGTTCCTGCTCGTGGGCCATCCGCTTTTCCAGATCGGTCGTAGCCAGCTCCAGAGCCTTGCCCATGCCCGCGATACCGGCGACGTTCTCGGTGCCGGCGCGGTGGCGGGCTTCCTGACTGCCGCCGTCGATGAGGTTCTGGGGCCAGACGCCCTTCTTGCAGTAGAGGGCGCCCATGCCTTTGGGGCCGTTGAACTTGTGGGCGCTCATGGACAGCATATCCACGCCCAGCTCCTTGACGTCCACGGGGATGGCACCCACCGCCTGAACCGCGTCGGTGTGCATCCAGACGCCGTGCTTGTGGGCGATCTCGGCGATCTCCTTGATGGGCTGGATGGTGCCGATCTCGTTGTTGGCCATCATGATGCTGACCAGTGCGGTGTCGGGGCGGATGGCAGCCTCGACGTCCTCCGGGCGGATATAGCCCTCGGAAGTCGGCTTGATATAGGTGACTTCAAAGCCCATGCGCTCCAGAGAAGCCATGCTGTGCATGATGGCGTGGTGCTCGAACGCGCTGGTGATCAGGTGCTTCTTGCCCTGACGAGCCTTGGTGAAGGCCGTACCCTTGACGGCCCAGTTGTCGGCCTCGGAACCGCAGCCGGTGAAGAAGATCTCAGCCGGAGCCGCATTGACGGCCTTGGCGACCTGTGCGCGGCCGGTGTCCACGAACTCTTTTGCCTCGTAGCCGACGCTGTAATGGCTGCTGGGATTGCCGCATGCTCCGCTCAGAGCCTCGGTCATCACGGCCAGTACTTCGGGCGCACAGGCAGTGGTGGCAGCGTTGTCCAGATAGACAACCTTTTCAGAAATTTCCATGGGGATCCTGTCCTTTCCTCGGATGAAATCGGGTACTCTCGAACCCGAACCAATACTTTTGACTTTCTATTTATACCCTAGTATTCCCACTATGTCAATATGGATTGCGCAAATTCCGAGATTTTTTACAATTCATCCTTTGTTTTTCCCGGTCAGCTTTCCCAGCAGCACCTTCCAGCGGGGGTAGCCCCAGCGTTTGTCCTCCTCGAAATCGTCGGCCAGCTTCCACGGGAAGTTCGAGCCGTCGAAGTAGAGGTTCCCGGCCTCGTCCACGCGATCCAGCTTTTTGGGCAGATAGTCCTCGTCGTAGTAGCTCTTCCGGCGGTCGGGCAGGGCCCAGTGAAGGGTGCCGTCGGAGTCCATGCCGGACGCCCAGACGCCGAACACGAAGGTCGCCGCCTCGCCGTAGCAGTGCTGCTCGAACCGGATGGCACCATCATAATAGAACTTGATGACCTCCAGCGTGCCGGATTCCTTTTTGCCGTCCCGCCCCAGCGTCGGGCGGTAGTCCTGCTGATACCGGCAGCCGCAATGGCTGCCCGCAAACTGTTTCGCTGAAAAAGGCATAAGTTCACGTCCTCCTTCTACGTACTCCTTAAAAGTGTCCCTCAAAATCTCCCTCGATCTCATACGGCCAGCTCAGGATGCCGCCGAGGTCGTACAGGTTTTCGTAGCCGAGGCTCGCCAGCTTCTGCACTGCATCGGCGCTGCGGCGGCCGGTGCGGCAGTAGACGAGCCACGGCGCGCGCTTGTCGGGCAGCACCTCTGCGGCGCGGCTCAGCACCTCGCCCAGCGGCAGCAGCTTTGCGCCCGGAATGTGGCCCACGGCGTATTCGTCCGGCTCCCGGACATCCACCGCCACAGCTTTGCCCGCGTCCAGCAGCCGGATGGCTGCGGCGGGATCGATCTTTTGAATCATAGTATCCTCTCCTGAATCTCATACTTTCTCTATTATATGATACCAGACCTTTTTTGTTTCGACAAGAGAAAGCCGCGTTTTCACTTTTCAAAACCGCCGGAGCGTGTTATACTAAGAAACGAACAAGGAGTGCAACGCTATGAAATTTTCGACAAAAAGCCGCTATGCCCTGCGGCTGATGGCCGAGCTGGCCCGCTACGCGCCGGGCACTACCGTCTCGCTGAAGGAGATCAGCGAGCGGCAGAACCTGAGCTTGAAATATCTGGAGCAGATCGTGACGCCGCTGGCACGGGTCGGCCTCGTGAAGAGCGAGCGCGGCAGTCAGGGCGGCTACCGCCTGACCAAAGCCCCCGCCGACTACACCGCTGGCGAGATCCTGCGCGCCATCGAGGGCAGCGTGGCTCCCATCCCCTGCCTTGGCAGCGAGACCAACGAGTGCCCCATGTCCGACCAATGCTTCACCCTGCCGTTTTGGGCGGGGCTGGACGATGTCATCAACCAGTACATCGACAGTGTCACGCTGGAGCAGCTGGCCCAGAGCCTTTCCTCCGCCAACGATGGCTGCTGCGGTTGCAATTCAAAAAATTAAAATTCATGCTTGACATTTCGCCAAGAATCTTATATAATAATCAAGCATTCAGCGAATGCAGCATAGAATTAGGGGTATAGCTCAGCTGGTAGAGCAGCGGTCTCCAAAACCGCGTGCCGTGAGTTCGAAACTTACTACCCCTGCCACAAACGTTCGGAGCAGCAGTTCCGGACGTTTTGTTTTGCCCTTTTTGCCGGGTTCGGAAAGTTTTTTGCAGTTTTTGTAATTTCCCGCTTGACAAGAAGTCCTTCTTCAGGTATAATAATGCTCGTTCCGGCGGTGAACAGCCGCGAACTTGAGCGATCATGGCCCGGTAGCTCAGTTGGTTAGAGCACCAGCCTGTCA
>ERZ1673702.633-NODE-633-length-46850-cov-11.141660_pt1 | contig 46850 bp, 17 predicted proteins | sample MGYA00580232_ERZ1673702 | MGnify/ENA primary metagenome ERZ1673702 (study PRJEB41218, sample SAMN15661792) | gut metagenome | host: Homo sapiens | place: Canada: London | collected 2015-08-20/2019-03-30 | study: EMG produced TPA metagenomics assembly of... | reverse complement strand
GAAACGCGTAGTTCACATCCTGCTTGAGCGCTGTCAGCATAGCAGAAGTTTGCTTGTAGCCGCACTTTTCCCCGCTTTTGAAAGCGTCCTCCCGCATGGCAAGACCTTTATTGTAAATGAGTCTGCTGCAACCGAGAGTGCGGTCAATCAGATTGCGTTGCTCCCGGTTTGGGTAGATTCTAAATTTCACACCCTTTTGAAATGTCATTTTTATTTTACCCTTTAAGCAAAAACTTGGTTTCACTGCGCCTTATATCCCCATAGCTAAAGCAAGGGGTTTTACGGCGCTTGCGATAAAGGCATCGGCTCTCGAATGATGCTTTCATCAGGCAAATACGAATTTCTTATATTATATCAGCTTTATTCGTTTCAGTCAATCTACGAAGCCAACAAAACAATTGCCTCCTCTTTGTATGAGGAGGCTTTTGTTTTTCAGGATGTTTCGGTGGGGGAGAGAAGTGTTAGAACCTCGTCTACACTCTTCCCGCTTTCCTGAACCGCTGCAATAATGCGGGCGGCATCTGACTTTTCTTTTTCGGCCTTTAGATTTTTGAGTTCTTCCTTCTTGCTGCGGATTCTCTCCTGTAAAGATTCAATTTCAGCACAGGTGGACTGGATACGGTCTTCCACGGATACAACAGTGCGTTTTCCTCGCGGCATATATTATCAACCCCTTTTCTGAGCATCATCATACCATTTGGAAGAAAAGAAAAATGTAGAATAATGCGAGAATGCTTCAGTATCCTCATCTATCTCACCAAAAAGAAGCGAGGGCATCTCAACCGGTCTACCTGACCATGTTCAGATGTCCTCGCAAGGGGTGCTCTTAGCGAAATACAAAGGTAGCTAATTTTTCTTTGCTCTTTTTCAGAGAGGTAGATTCAGCAACCATTTTGTGAACGGGTACTTCCTTGTCCAAATCTCGCCTCATGCGTTCAAACGCCTTTTGGTCTTTTACAAAAAACTCTTTTGTGATAGATGTGGTCGCCATACCAGCACCTCCTCAGTAGCATATGATTTGCAGCAAGCTTATTCTAACGCTTTCTTGTATTATTATCATACCTGAATCTGTCGGAAATATCAATCATAATGTACGATGTCATATGCCAGCTTTTTCCGGATACAATTGCACCATTCAAGAAAAAACATTTTGTAGAACTATTGTAACCGTAAGCAATGGACATATAAAAATTAAAAATGTATAATAAAGGTATACCACATTCGGCATATTGTATATGTGTTGACAATCTCGTATAAATGTGGTATAATATAGACAGAGGGTAAGAGATAGGCCCTCCATAAACATAAAGGAGGTTCGCACATGGCAAAAAATGTTCGAAATCAAAAATACAATTTACATAAAAAGGAGAAACTCTATGAAGACTATGTCCGTTAAGGTATTTACCCGTATCGCGTGCCTGATTATGGCAGTCGCGATGGCCGTCAGTCTGGTTGGCTGCGGCGTCGATATCACCTCAGTGGGGCTGCCCACCGACATTGTGCTGGAAAAGGGTGAGACCCAGCAGCTCAATATCGAGTATGGCACCGACGACAAGGCCGAGCAGGAAAAGATTGCCGAGGCAGCATCCAAACTGAATCTCACTTGGACTTCCTCCGACGAAACGGTTGCAACCGTCGATGAGACCGGTCTGGTAACCGCAGTCGGTGCCGGTGAGGCTGATGTCACGGTATCCGTTTCTGACACAAACATTTCGTCTACGACCCATGTTAAGGTTGTAATTACTCCTACCGGAGTCGAGGCTCCCGATTCCATTGAACTCGTCACGAACGGCGAGAACAGTAAAGCCCTTGGAGCTAAGATGACGCCTGAGGATGCGACCGAGGTCAAGCTGGCATATGAGTCCAGCGATGAGAACGTTGCAACCGTCGATGAGAATGGTGTCGTAACCGCAGTCGCAGATGGTGAGTGTGTAATCACCACTTATGTGATTGCTGATATCCCCGCTACTGCAGAGAGTGCAGAAGCAAAGCCTGTTGTAGATGAAGTTGCTTCCTCCGAAGCAGAGGTTGCTGATTCCGCAGCAGATTCCGAAGCCCCTGACAACGCAGCTGCCTCTGAGCCGGAAGACACTACCGATTCTTCGTTCGGTGTTGTGCCTGATGGTCTGAGTGCTGAGACCAAGGTCACTGTTACTACTAAGGTCGAGCAGATTGCTTTGAGCAAGACCGAAGGTGTCCTGACCGTTGGCAACAGCGTTACCATTACCGCTACTGTTACTCCCGACAACGCAACCAACGCTACCGTCAACTGGACATCCAGTGACGAGAAGGTTGCCACGGTAGACAGCAATGGGAAGGTAACTGCAGTGGCTGCTGGGAATGCCACAATCAAGGCAACCAGCGAGTCTGATGGGGATGTGAGTGCCGATTATGCGCTCACGGTAAATAAGGCTGCAGCTAAGCCTGCAACCCGTTACAGCGGAACTGGTAGTTCCGCAGGTGCAGCAACCACGCCGAGTTACACTGCACCGTCCGCTCCTTCCGCTTCCACGCCCACTTATGTGCCTGAGCCTGCACCGGCACCGGCACCGGCTCCCGCTCCCGACCCCGCACCTGCTCCTGCTGAACCTTCTCAGCCGAGTGGTGGTAGCTCCGGTGGGGGAATGGGAGTCGGAAGTTACGGTGAGATTCCTCACGACCCGAACGGAACACCGGGTTCCGGTATTGACTGGACGCAGGGTGCGACTCGTTTGTAATTGAAAAGATTACGCACCGCAAGAAATTGCGGGAGAACTGACAATCCGATAGATAGGGATATCTACCATAAACTCCGACATGCGATATATGACGGAAGTTAAATCGTATGAAGCTCGGTAAAGTCGGCAGAAGGTTGACTCATGAAGCCAACTGATATGCCGGTGGTCCATAAAATGCCCATGGTGAGTATGACCGTTTCGGTCTGACGAACCTGCGAAATAAAGGGATACAGTCCATGCAGCGATGCATGTCGATGATGCAGCCAAGTAAGGACTTGCGTACGAAAGGCTGCCAAAAAGGTCATCGGTCCCATAGCAGGCACCTAAAGGTATATGTGACGGATAGGATTGTTGGAACGGGGAAATGTATCGAGCATCAATAGATGTAAACTGACGAAGAACAATAAGCAGTTGAATCGGTGCAGAAAAGTAGAGGTCGAAGTTATGATGGCACTTGTAATGAGTGTCGGAGCAATGGCCTCAAGTCGGTGATAAGTCACCGAGGGAGCGCCGTGTGCGATGAAAGTCGCATGCACGGTGCGGAGTGGGGGAAAACAAAGAAAACCGCATAGCCGACAATGACCATGCGGTACGAATAACATCTGGCACAGAGAGATGTTAAACGATATTTATATTTTACATGATTATGTGAAAACAGTCAACGATAAAATATCGGATATCGATACATCGTGCGTTATTCGTAGAATTGTTACCTATCACTATACAATTCCAACGGCAGCATGGACAACGAGATTGGAACAGATATTTTTGACTAATTGTTTTTAATGCAATTAGTCGGCCTCGTTTTAACGGGGTCGCTCCACCAAAGCCAGTACCTCCTCGTGGTGTGGAGTGGTAACTCTATGGCTAAAACTGGCATTTTGTCAACAAGTAATGTTTTTGATTTCTCACCCGCCATTATTATGGCGGGATTTTTTGTGCTTTTTTTGTTCTTTGTGATTGACTAATGCGTCTATTTGTGGCATAATATAGATACCGCCAAGTGTGCTGATTATGCGATTTTGCAAATGTATGTGCAGATATGTGAACAAGATTGCGTAAAAGTATAACTTGGCAATATTTTGAAAGGAGAACGCTATGCAAAAAGGCAAAACATGGCAGCGTGTCGCTTCAGCAGTTTTGGCAGTCATGATGACAATGTCTACATTTAGCTCCACAATCGCTTATGCAGCAGAACCCATCACGGCTGACAGTAGTCTTGTTACGGATGCCGTATCCGAAAGCACTTCTACTGAGGCTGTTGAAGCGTTAGACTCTGCCAGCTCTTCTTCGTCTGAAGAAGAGATTACCGAACCTGTAGGGACACCCGTCCCCACAGAAATGCCTGATGAAACGGATTCCTCAGAACCGGAGGCGATTCCGGAGCCCACCGAGGTTCCAACATCCACTCCGGAACCCACCGAAACTCCTGATGCTACGGCTACGCCTGAGCCTACAGAAGTTCCGGAAGCAACGGAAACTCCTGACGTTGATGAAAGTGATTTCGTGGCTGTCAGTTTGGCTGACGATGTGACCGAAGGTCAAGTCGATGCTGAGATTGGCGATGAGGTCACTTTCAATGCTCACGTAAATCGTAATGATGTCAATCTCCATTATCAGTGGTACAAGAGGTTCATTGAACCTCAGGATACCGATTACGATATGGATGTGATGGAATACGATTACAACGATGCAGAACCTACCACATACGGTTACCTGAACGAGGACAAAACTCCTGCCGAAACATTGGCAGACAATCCGGATGCTACTTGGTCCGGTATCGAGTTATATCGTGCAGTTGCCGATGCAATGGCTGCAATCGGAGCAGACGCCAGCAACATCAACATCGAATTCAATACTCGCAACTATGCGCTGGAAGGATTCGAAATCACCGCAGCAAACGTGGACGGCAATATCGTTATTTCTGCTGACAAGGGTAACGAACATGCTTCTGCAACGCTGAATGAAAACAATGAATTTGTTTTTACCGAAAGCACGACAAACAATGTCGCCGTACAGTCGGCAGAAACCGAACAAAGCGAGGAGAGTCAGGATACTCTTACGGCCAATGGCTGGGAAGCTATTGAGGGAGCAACTTCTGATACCTACACTCATACTGTCGATGAGTATGACGCTTACACTACTTACCGCTGTGTAATCACTATTGATGACGACAACTATATTGCTGCCGCCAAAGAAGAACTGATTGCAAATGGTGCAGATGAAAGCAAACTCACTGATAACACACTTGATAATACCATCACGACAGAAATCACTGTTTCTATTCCTTCCATGGAAGAAAACAGTGAGAATCTTTATAATGATTTGTCTGTAGAAGACAAGTTAAAGCAGCGTCTTGCTCTCTCCGGTATTGCTACCTATGCGGCGGGTGTTCAACTTGATAGTCAGACCAATCCTCAGTGGGTGACAGGTTTGTCTTCTGGTATGGAATACCTGACAGCCGATATGTACGCAAAACTCTATGGTCAAGACGGTAAAGGCGGCTGGCTTGCAGAAGGGAAAGTTACTCCTCAACAAGCTGATATGTACTGGTCGTATATTAGTGGCAGTGGATTTGCGGTTGCTTATACCGCTAATGTCGTTGATAGCGATGGTTTCCCGACTGGTGCAACTAGAACATATAAATCGTTCGCTCTTACTGACGGAAAACTCGAAATCAACTCGGAATGGTATGGCAAAACTGTATATTTCCGTTATCACAACAGCAATATCGTAGGTAACACTGCTACTGGTGCAGCGGTTTCTATCCCTGCATCTGGACGCGGCACCTCCTACAAGGATGCTGTTCAGGTTCTGTTCTGCTATACCAAGGAGGAAGACGGAACAACATTCCCCCTTACCATTAAAGAATATGTAAATCAAGCCACGACAAATGGTTATTCTCAGAATGGTATGGCTCACATCACTTTGAATACGGTTCCGTGTAACGATTTCAATATCGACCCTGACAGATATTTAAAGGATGCAGAAGGAAACTATCGAGTCGATTCTGTATACTGGGGAACATGCTATTTTTCGGAGCCTGATTTGTCCGGCAAAGCCTATTATGCCTTGAAGAACTATATTGGCAATGGCTACGGCTTTGGTATCGGTCACGATACCATGTACGCCTATGCCGGTGCTTGGTTCGATGCACATGGCGGCGGCCGTGGCTACCCCAACAACATTTATGACGAAAGAAAGATTGACCAGAACGATACCGCTACTCGCTACTATCAGGTGAATAGTTGGGAAGTCAGCGGTGGTCACTGGAATATGAACGCCCTGATGGGCGAAAACAATTCCAACACGCTCGTTGGTTCCGGCTACTACTCCGCAAGCGATGAAGCGTATTTCGGCTGGATTGTTGACCCGCTGACTGTACCTTCCGCTATTATGTCTTCTGGTGGTTCGCATGGGCCGTTCTTAAAGACAACAATCTACGGTAGCCGTAGTCTTCGTATCCGTGCAAACGGCGGATACACCTATGAAGAGGCTATGGTTAACCCCGATATCAAGCATCGCACACCGACCAACTGGCCTTATAAGTTTAGTGTTGGTCAGACAGTTCCTGCTGCTCTGACTCACAGCAATGGTCAGGTTGCATTCGACGATATTTGGGTTCAGTATGACGGTTGCGCATCTGATTTCACAGATGCAGGACTCGGCAAACTGTACGAGCCCACCGTTGATGGGCGCAGTGGCACCAACAACTTCTATCTTGCTGGTTCCGGCAACTTTGTTATGAACCAAATTGGTCACCTTCCCATTAATAATGGAAATGGTGGTTGGAATAACGCATCTACTGAGGAAATGCAGCTTTGCGTCAACACCCTGATGTGGATTTCTCAGCGCAAGCAGTGTGAAGTCTGTGCCGCTGACCAAGCCGACCAGCAGATGACGCACTTCGTCCATCGTGTCAATGCAGCAAACGCCAAGAAGATTCTGACAGCTCTCGCCAATGGCGGCAGCTACTGGTATCCTCTGAGCGATTGCTACGAACTGATGGAAGACCTCGACCTGACGAAGCTGGGCTTTGATTCCACGACTTGGAAGCCCATCAAGAACTTCACAGGTCACTGGAACAGCAAATACTTCGATGTAAAAGTTCCCAAAGACGGTGCTCTGTTCGATAACACCACCGGTGATTTGGGTGCATATCGTACCGGAGACGGCAACGACTGGAACCTTGGTACTGATAGACTGAAAGGCTGGGACACTGTCTTTAAGGACAGCGGTAACAGCTCTCCGTCCGTTCGTACCACCGGTATCGCTCGTATCTACGGCAAGCTGAGCGACGCAAAGTTGTTCAACGATGGTCAGGTTCACGAGGGATATACCGTTCATATCCGGTACGAGGATAACACGGCACTATTACAGCCGGGCGACGATTTCAGCTGTGTAGTCAACAACGTAGACCAGTATTGTATTTCTAACCTGCCCTGTATCTATGTAGGCGGTAAAACGATTCTTCGTGCCCGCGTATATGACAAGGCTGGCAATGAGGTCACCAAATACGGTCCTATCGTTGCAAAGGTTCCTCCTCATTTCTGGAACGACTGCGAAACGGTTCCTCTGGAACTGCTGACAATCGAAGCAACACCTATTGAGAACTACCGTTACTGGGAAGGCGAGACCACTAAGGTTCTCGAAGGTTCCGGTATCATCTACAATCAGCCCATCAGCAATGAATCCGTAACATGGTATTACCGCGTGGTTGACCTGCGCAATACCAGTAATGCTCTGAGCGACTGGGTCAAGATTGGTCATTACGGTCAGTTCACTACCGAAGACGGTGCTGTAACAGGTATCATCAAAACGCCGGTATTCCACGACGGCAATGATGGTGTATACAATTACCCGCACAGTTCCGTGGATGTACAGCTGCAAATGCTGGCATATACAGGAAACGCTATTCAGCTTCGTACAGACTACGAGGTTGAGGGTAAGACTTATTCCACTATCGACCCCGGCGTAATCACTCCGGAAGCTTCCGGTATCATCCAAATTGAAGAGCGCCCCATGTCCATGACGCAGGCACCGAATCAGCGTGTTATGACTCAGGACGAAGCCACCTTCGTGTTTGAAACAGATTACTGGAAGGGCCTTGATGATAAGGGCTACAGCTACGATGTTCAGTACAAAGACCCCTATGATGACGATTGGCAGACTCTTGCCACATCCGTTACGTTCGGTGGTACTTATACACTGAATACCGTAGATAATAGTCAGGTAAACAAGGTTGATATTGAAGCACATACGGTCGATACCCTCGCAAAGGGGAAAGAGACCGCAAGTATGATTCATGACAACAAATGGTTGCCTGCTGATTTCTGGCGTCCTGATGGTTTTACTGACCAGCAGTGTGCTCAGAAACACACTACTATCACACTTACCCTGCACGCGGCAGATTACAACTGGTCCGGATATTATTTCCGTATCGTTGCAAGCTATCGCTTTAACGAAAAGAGAACCAAGGTCGAGAACTCCTACAGCGCAATCGGCGATGCTGACAACGCAGGATTCGATACTTCCCGTTATGGCCTGTTGCAGGTCGATGCGCCTTTCGTTTCCGCAACTATGCTGGAAGCTCGTGCATTGATGATGCAGGAGCATAACAGCGAGGGCGATGCGACTGGCGATTTTGGTCAGAATTACTGGTCTGTTGAGACAACGCAAGACCAAGTGGATAACTGGAATGCCAGCAGAGGCGATTCTAATAACCCGTTGATTTCTGATAAGAACGTGGCCGTTTATACAACGACTATCACATTCTCTCCCAGCAAATTGACAGAATCCGGAAACCGTATCCTTATCCCTGTATTGCAGTGGGGCTTCCAAGACGACTTGAATTCGGAATCTACCGATTATAAGCCCGTCATCAACCCCATCAATATCAACGGGTACGCTAATAACGGTAACGGTTTGACTACCGAAAACTACAAAGACTGGGCAAATATCGTCAAAACCAGATACGACATCAATACAGATGACAGTTCTGTGATGAAGCAGGTCGTGGACGCAATCGAAACTGAGCATTCCGGTTCTCCGTTCGGCAAGTTCACCGCCTACATCACCATTGATGATATCAAACCTGTTGAGGATACGATGTTGAATGGTCAGCCGTTTGACATCAACAGTGCATATGCTAAGTGGAGCATTACCACGAGTCTGCACATTGAATCCGCAACGAACCCGATGGACTTCGGTACTGAGCACTTCTATTTCCAGTGCAAGCCGTATCTGGAATACATTCGCGGCTACAACAGCACGAAACTGAAGAGTCAGACCATCACAAATACCCTTGCTCATAACTTTGACTATGTGAACGGCGGTATCGATGAAGATAACACCGACACTGGTGCAGAGTTGTGGCTGGATTACAATATCAGTATCCATGCAAACGAGCGCAATCTTGTTAGTTGCGGCGTTGATAAGCACTCTATTTTCATGTATCCCGAACTGACAATTGAAGCGCCTAATGGACTTCGGTACATTATGTCCCGCTATCAGATTGTGAATGAGTTCCCGTATGGCAAGCACAGAGACACTTCTCGTACTGTGTTTAACCAGAGTGACCATCTGAGCGTCAATCTCGGTACTCAGTATCGTGGACAAATGACAACCGTTACTCGTTATGACATGAACGGCAATCCTTCTCAGATTGATGTTCAGGGCAAGACGATGGCTGAACTTGGCATTTCCCTCGATGAACGCGGATATCTGGACAAGAACAACGAGGACTATGCGCCTTATCTGGACCACGGCTATGCATTATGGTCCGATTATTCTTACCCGAAGGAAATCTGGCAATGGTTCTGGCGCAATGCTATCCAGTATCATTGCTACGACATGGAAGAGTTTGACGGCACCAACGAACAGGTTTTCTTCTACATCGATGAAAAGAATGTTCGTGCGGCCGACAAGTCCTTCAAAGCCAATGACGGAAACAATCCCACTTCTTCTTGGACCGCTCCGTTCGATGCAACCTATCAGATTGACCTGTGGGGTGCTGGCGGCGGCAATGCAAGTATGACAGATGGTATCAGCGGCAACTCCGGCAGCCACACCATTATCACAGCAGACATTAAGGAAGGCACGACCCTCTACTTTGTCGCTGGCGGTGCAGGCGGTGGTGGTTCCGGTGGTGGTTCCGGTGGCGGTTCTACCGGCAGTGGTTCCGGTGGTTCCGGTGGCTATAACGGCGGTGGTTCCGGTGGTGTCGGCGCAGTGTTCTATGACTGCTATAAAGGGGGAGGCGACCCTGACCACAGCTACCACAGCAATTCTCCCATAGGCTTTGGCGGCGGCGGTGGTGCTACAACGGTTGCATTCGGCCTTATTGGTGACGGACAGCTGAAGAACTACGGTGACGGCTCGTCGATGTTCGGCGTTGCTGGCGGCGGTTCCGGTGCTGCAATTATCTCCGGCAATGGATACACCGAGCGTGGTGTCGGCGGTTCTGGTTCAGACTACAGTGGTCAGCGTTATCACTGTGCATTAAAGGAAGACAAGGTCTTCAGCGATGGCTACGAATACCATCATGGCGATATCTGTGGCTGGACTTACAGTGGCACCCACAGCAGTGATATCAAAATGCAGCGAGAAGACGAGGAAGGCTACAACAATACACTGCACGAAAACGGCGGCGGTTCTGGTTGGCAGTCTGCTTCTACCGATGGTGCATTGCGTGGTTCTTCTTATGCCGCTTCTGTTGGTGAAAACCTTGACAACGGCAACATCATCATTAAAGCAAACGTCACTGGTGCAAACCAGCTGAATGACGGTGCCGGTTCCGGTATTGGTCAGGCTGGTCGTGCAAAAATCAAGGTCGTTGACCTGAACAAGCGTCTGTATCGTCGCGTTGGTAAGAACGCAATGGATATTGGCTTCGAGGATGCAAACGAATGCACTCCCACTCGTGCCAAGGTCATGCTGACTGTTGCTAACAAGATGTACGACGGCAACCAGTTGACTGTTACCGCACACGTTGTATGGGACGGCGATACCGATGCAGGTATCGATGAACAGGAAATCCTGCGCGGCGTAAACATCACCTATTCGAACAACGAATCTCCCAACATCACATATCCTACCAACGCTACTACCGATAGCAAGAAGAAGCCTCTCGTTCGTACCGGTTCCTACACTGCTACGGCAACCTACACGGGCAAGTACGAAGTTACTTTCTGCTGGGAGAACACGAAACCCGGCAAGACTTATGTAGTCCGTGGCGAAAGCACTACACCTGATGAATATGTATCCGGCAACGGTAATGTCGTATACTTCGATATTTATCCGCGCCCGCTGCATCTTTACAGCTATGACAACAATAAGATTTACGACAATATCAGCACCGCAAAGGTATCTGATATTAAAATCAAAGCAGCAACTGCTGATTCCGGTATTGTTCACGGCGATACTGTCGCGCTGAACAGCACACTGGCTTACGGTTATTATTGCGAAAACTATGCTCCTGAGGACTTCGCAAAAACGAGTTTCAGAGAGTCCATCCATACGGGTCTGCACAGTATTAAGACCGTTACGATTCTTGAACTGATTAACAACCCGTTCGACAACTATTATATTGCAAGTGAAGATTTCACTGGTACCATCAATCCTCGTCCTCTGTATGTTCACAGTCAGTACCATGACACGAATAAATACAAATGGAACTACGATGGCAACTCCAATGATATCGGAAACGGCAAGTATCTGACCGACACGACTGTCTACGATAATCAGAATGTGACTATCGAGCAGGCATATGAAATGATTCTTGCTGGTAAACAGGAAAACATCGATATTACCCGCTATACCAAGACCGAACAGGATAACTACCAGAACACGGTGGTGAATCCGAACAACATCAAGGTATATGATTCCTACTACAACGCCAATATCGGTGAAGAAGGACAGGGAAATATCTATATTGATAATATCACCAACTACGATTCCGTTGAACTGAATGCTCAGACCTATGTTGGTTCTTATGCTGACAGCAATGCTGGCGAACAGCTGACCGGGTATGATGCAAACGGCGACAATGGTGTCATCAAGGAAGACCGTTACAATGGTCTTTCGACGAATACGATTCGCCATCTGCCGTATTCTGTAAAGTACAGCTACAGCACGACCACCCCGCAGGTTGGTCAGAAGATGACTGTTACGATTGCGGTAACGAACAAGGATACCGGATATGGTCTGGCAGCGCAGAACAATTATGTTGCTCCTGTTGCTATCCAGAACCTGCGTTTGAAGAGCAGATTTGCAGGTAATGGTCCCATCACCCTGAAATCCACAAATGGCATTCGTATGAACCAGCAGGGCACGGAGTTCTACATTGACACAATTCCGGTTGGCGGCACCGTAAACATCGTATTCGAGTACACTGTACAGGATATCGATGATACGAACGCGCTGGTGCGTGACATTGAACAGAACAATGAAATGTACCTTGTGAACAATAACTACAACGACTACTATATCGCAGACAAGACTTTCAGCGGTGGTATTTACCGTACGACGCTGCGTGCGCAGGTCAAGAGCGTAAGCACCACTTATGGACATGGCTTCAAGAATATCAAACTTCCGTATGCAGACGATGTCTACTACTGGAATAAGGGTTCTGATAGCTGGCTGACCATGGAAGGTCTGGTCGAAGACCATAAGACCGCTTCTTCGGACGACGAAAAACTCGACCTGAAAGCGAAAAAGACAAACAATTATCAGAGTAAATTCGTATACAATGTAGTACCGAGTGAGACGACGGATGCTGGTTCTTACCCTGTATCTTATATTGGTCTGAACGAATTCAACTATGATGTATTGAAGAACTATGTTGTCACGGAAGACCCCGGTTCTATCGAGGTCAAGCCCCGCAAGATTATGATTTCCGTTGACGAAAGCCAGAAGATTTACGGTACAACGAACCCGTTCTTCAACTCCACATTCAAGGTTCTTGGCACAGATGACCAAGGCAATGAACTGGATGTTTCGGACGAGAACAACTGGACTGTTCTGGGCGATGACGCTACCGTTGATTACAACAACATGCATCTGATTGGTAATGATACCATCGGTAATGTGGTTGAAGTCGTAAACGGCGCTTCCCGAACTGCTCTGGCATTCAAGAATGGCACTTCTAATCTGCCTTATCTGACAACCGCTACACAAAGCAGTGATGTAATCTATCAGACGGATGTTCCCGAAGAAGAATGCGCTTACTGCTTGGAGAAATACAACGAAATGCACAAGGGTCATGAGCATTATCATGACGATGACCATCCGCATACCCATGTTCCCGTAAACGGATATCCTGTATCCGTGAACGAAAACACCGGTTACGGCAACACTCTTGGCATCAAGACCGTCACGAACAGTGAAGGACAGGTAGTTTCCAACTACGAACTCGTTTACGAGTCCAATGTTCTGAAAGTACATCCTCGTCTGATTCGCATTGCGGCTTTGGATGCAACGAAGGCATACGGCGGCACGGAACCCGCATTGAAGTGGACTGTCGATGGCGAAATCATTAAGCCTACCAGCGAAATGCTCGGCATCAAGGCAGTTCGTGACAGCGGCGAGAATGTCCGTGACGAAGGCTATACCATCCGTATCTCTTACGAAAAGAGCACAGCAAGCAACTATATCGTCGAAACGAACGACGCTAAGATGACCATTACGCCTGTCCCGCTGACAATCGTATTTGGTAATCAGGAGCGTTACTACGGCGAAGATAACAAAAACGACTACACGCTGACCGTTGTTGGCTTGAAGCACGGCGATACTGCTGATGTTGCTTTGAAGAATAACGATGGCGCAACCGCAAAGGTTCTTGAAACCGCAAAGAATACTCTGAGCGATTACATCAACCTGACCTACAATAAGTACACCGATGTCGGTTCCAATTACTTGTATGGCGATAAGAGTTACTGCGAAGAGCATACGATTCTCGTACCTCGTGAAAACGCAGATGGCGGTTATAACTATACGATTGCGAACTACACGCCCGGTGTTCTGACTATCAAACCTCGTCCGATGCTGCTGGAAGTCACTGGCTGGCAGAAGGAACTGGGCGATGCTGATAAGGTTCAGGACTTCACCCTGACCGATATGATTACCCATAATTCCGTAAATGGTCAGCAGAAGCTCGGCGCAGGCAGCCGTATCACGGATGCAAGCGTTGTTGTGAACCCCGATAAGGTTCCCATCGTCTTCAATCTGGTTCGTGCAGAGGGTGAAGAAGTCGGTTCTTATCCCGTCTACTCCACGCCGCAGGACCGTCAGATTGGAAACCTCGCAGCAAACGACCAGAAACAGCTTGAGCTGGATAACCCGAACTACGACTTTGAGTACCGTTACGCAAACGACCTAATTGTCAAGCGTCAGGGTCTGATGATTACCGTGGATGATAAGGTTCGCTATTACGGCGACCGTGTCAATCGCTTCTACGATGGTTCTACCGATTACACCTATCATGTGTTTAAGGTAGAAAACGGTGAGGCTGTTGAAATCACGGCAGAAGAGGCAGGACTCAATACCTCCACCTTCACCTTCACGCATCTGGATACGCAGACCAGTTCCAGCGGAACATACAAGGATTGCATCAGCCTGTCTGGTGTCCACAGCACCATCTATGATGATGACGACATTACGATTACCGCTGGCAACCTGACTATCATTCCTCGTCCCGTTTCCGTTATTGCTGCGGATAACACCAAGGTTTACGGCGACGCTGACCCCGAATTGAAGTACACGCTCCATGACGGTGTCCGTGGCGAAGATGGCAACTACTACATTGAGTACGCGAATGGCCCTGTTCTCACCGAGAAGGAAGGCGCGGATGTGCCTGTCCAGCCCGGCGACCTCGAAGGTACTGGTGTGACTCGTGAACCCGGTGAGGATGTCTGGACTGGCGAGCATTCGTTTGGCAAGGCTTACGCTATCAATGCCAACGATATCAGCCCTGTCAGCAAGGATGGTATCACCAACTACGTTATTACCATGGAGAACGGCAACTTTACGATTACTCCGGCTGAGCTGGTTGTTACCGTAAAGGGTGGCTATTCCAAGACCTATGGCGAAGAGAATCCCGCATTTGATGCCGATATTACCGGCTTCAAGCGTGATGACACGAAGGAAACCGTTCTGAACGGTGAACTTGGCTTCGCTACTCTGTGCTTCGACCTGTCTGACGCTGGCAAGTACATCGTAACTGCTGGCAACAACAACGAGGATGCGGTGAACCCGGATTGCGTTGTTCTGGAAGACGGTGAAGAGCATATCGGCTCCACTTTCGAAGTCAAGAGCAACACAAACTTCGAAAAGAACTATGTTATCCGCTATGTCAATGGCGATATCACTGTCAACCCGAAGGAACTGATTGTTCGTATTGACCATAAGGTCAAGACCTACGGCACTGCTGACCCGGCATTTACCTTCCATTACGAAGACAATGCTGGCAATGTGATTGGCCTGATTGACCCCGAAAACAGCCCGCTGAATGTTGAGTTGTACCGCACCAAGGGTGAGAATGTTGTGCGCGGCGATGTCACTGCAGCAGATTCTCTCAATAAGTGGGGAACTACCCTCTATGATGGTGATTACCTCATTTCTGCAAAGTACGATACAAGCAACAAGAACTATGCCGTTACCGTATACGATGGTTCTCTGAAAATCATCCCCGCAACGCTCACTGTTACGGTCGATGGTGGATACAAGACCACCTACGGCGATGAGATTCCCGAATTCACTTATTCCATCACAGGTTTTGTCGGTCGTGACGTTAAGGACGAAACCGGTACCGGTATCAAGGACGATGAATCCAAGGTCTCCGGCACTGCTACAATGTACTGCAACGATAGCGCTGGCAATCCCGTAACGAATAAGACGAAAGTTGGTAATTATCCCATCAACTACGATAGACAGCAGTTGGTTGCTGACAACAGCAATTACAAGTTTATCTATGTTGGCGGTGACCTGACGATTGGTAAGAAACCTATCCATGTGAAGGCAGATGACCAGCAGAAGGTTTACGGAGAGAAAGACCCCGACCCGCTGACTTGGACGATTACTGACCCCGAAGAACTGGTCAATCCCGGTGACGAAGACTTCTTCGATATCACCACAAAGCGTCCCGGCGCTGATACTGATGACGGTGAGCAGGTAGGCAAGTATCCCATCACCATTGATGGCACTGACCCGTCCGGCAACTACGAAATCATTACCACTCCCGGAACTCTGACTATTGTTCCTGCAACCATCGTTGTTACAGTTATTGACGACGAAAAGTATTTCGGCGAAGATAACCCGACACCCAACGTAACCATTACCGGCTATAAGCGCGGTGATACCATCGATGATATCGGTGGTAAAGATGCGCTCAAGACCAAGACTGATGCAGAGAAGTGGAGCCCTGTTGGTGAATATCCTGTATCTGCCAAGGATTCTACTTTCCATAACCCGAACTACGATTTCGTTTACATCGATGGTAAGCTGACCGTCAAACCCTTGATTATTAACATCAAGGCAGAAGACGACCGCAAGACCTACGGTGATAACGACCCCGATAAGTTCAATGTTTCCTATACGCTCACGAACGAGAAAGATGAGCCTTACACTCCGGATAAGGACCTGCGCGATTATATCGACCGTGCCCTGAATCTGGATGCAACTCGTGTTCCGGGTGAGAATGTTCGTACCGAGAACCCCGGCTATTCCATTGTTCCTACCTATACAGAGGTAGATAATATTGAGATTGGCACAGTAACTCCCGGACATTTCTTCATTGACCCGCGTGAGGTAACCATTACTGCAAACTCCGCAGAAAAGGTATATGACGGCACTCCGTTGACGGAACCCGGCTATACCTACGCTCCGGAACTCGTAGATAACGACCTGCTTGGCATTCACGATAAGATGGATTCTGTGACCGTAACCGGTTCTCAGACCGAAGTGGGTTCCAGCAAGAACATTCCCAGCGATGCAGTTATCATCAACACAGAAGATGGCAGCGGCAGCAATGCCAACTACATCATCAAGTATGTGGATGGTACTCTGACCGTTCGCGATAAGGAAATTGTCTCTATCGAGAAATCTGCTGACCGTGAACGCGCTACGGATTACGATGTGATTCGTTACACGATTACCGTTACGAACGCGACCAGTCATGACCTGCACAACGTCATCGTTAAAGATACCAACAACTTCGTTGGTGTTCCTGTCCTGTCTCAGGCAAACGGTGTGACCTATAATGCAGAGAAGGGCGAGTTCGTTATCGCAGAGATTTCCCATTTGCGCGATGAAACCCATACCAATGCCGTAACGTTCACCTATACCTACACGGTAGACCCGACCGACCACGGCACCAACAACAACGATATCCTCGAAAACAACGCCAAGATTACCGATATGAAGGTAGTCGAAAGCTATACTGAGAACCCTGATGGCAGCACCACTCCGAACTATACCGAGCCTAACAAGGATTGGTTGGTCAAGACTCCTGATGTTGATGTGGAAATCATCCGTCAGAATCTGACCATCGAAAAGAGTGCTGATAAGACTGAGGCTGGCGTAGGTGATGTCGTCACTTACACGCTGAAAGTCACCAATACAGGCAACACGAAGCTTGAAAATGTTGTCGTAAAGGATACGAACAACTTCATGGGCGAGCCTGTCGAGAACACGAAGCTCCACTTCGGCTATCGTGTCAACGATGATGGAACATGGACAATCACCAGCCTTGGCGTTGGAAAGTCCGTAACCATTACCTATAAGTACACGGTTGTCGCAGATGACCTCGCAAACGGCAAGCTGGATAACATTGCTACCGCAACGATTCCTGCTCGCGAAGACCCGACTATTCCTGAGAAACCTGTCGATTCCAACGAAGTAATCGTGCCGCTGTACTACAAGCACCTGACGATTGTCAAGTCTGCTGACCGCGACCACGCTTATCCCGGCGAAGTCGTCAAGTATCAGGTCACTGTCACGAACGACGGCACTGTCGATATGACGAATGTTACCGTCTCCGATGACACTAATGCTCTGGGTATGTTTATCGTCTCTACCGGCGAGGGATATACCTATAACCCCGAAACCAGACTGTTCACCATTCCTGCTCTGAATGTCGGCGATTCCGTTACGCTGAATTACCTGTATATTGTGCAGAACGGTGACCCCGAAACGATTATCAACGTAGCTACTGCTCACGCTCCCAAGAATCCCGATACTGAGATTCCGGGTGACAAGGACATCGAAGAGCCTTCTAAGCCTGTTGAGGTTGATGTGCTCCGTGATGAACTGACCATCGTAAAGAACGCTGACAAGAGCTTCGTTGATATGAACGGCAATGACACGACCGTAACCTATACTCTGACCGTCAAGAACAGCGGCAATACCAAGTTGACGAATGTTATCGTTACCGATACATCCAACGGCAACGGCACTGTCGAGTACACTGGCGATTTGATGTATGACGGAAACGGCAAGTGGATGGTTCCTGAGCTGAACGCAGGCGATTCCGTTGAAATCACTTATGTCTATACTGCTGTGGCAGAGGACATGAACCTCGATAACGGTAACATCGTGAATACGGCTGTTGCTGAGGGCAAGAACCCCGACAACAAGACTGTTACGAGCGACCCCGATACTGAGACTGTCCATGTAGGCGAAGTGCCTGACCGCGACATTCGCGTTGTGAAGACTTCTCTCGAATCCAGTGTGATGATTGGCGATACCATTCACTACACCATTACCGTTACGAACAACGGCACAATGGCTGCTCAGAATGTAGTTGTACGCGACTTCAATGACGGCGTTGGTGAAATCAATGCTGCAAGTTCCGACAAGTACACCTATGACGCAGCGACTCATTCCTTCACCATCGCAGAAATTGCGGCTGGTGAGGTCGTTGAGATTCCTGTCACCTATACCGTACAGGAAGGCGACAAGGGCACCGTAAACAATGCTGCTGTCGAGATTCCGGAAGTTCCCGAAATCGAGAAAAAGGCAGATAAACAGACCGTAGTGGTTGGCGAGGTGGTGACTTACACCATTACCGTTACCAATACGACTAACGAGACCAAGACGAATGTTGAGGTCAAGGATACGAACAACTTCACGGGCGTTATCACGCCTGCCGAAAACACTGATGTTGTAAGCTATATTGGCGACAAGGTCTGGAATATTTCTTCTATCGGCGCTGGTGAGAGCGTAGACATTGTCTACACCTACACGGTAATGAATGAAGATGCTCCCAATACCATGCTTGTCAATAACGCCGAAATGACATATGTGACGGATTCTGGCAAGGTAAAGATTCCTTCCAATGAGGTTGATATCCCTGTCATCCCCGAAACTCCCACGCCGGAACATGTCGGACCCACCGTTGTGAAACAGGCAGACAAGGCCATTGCAAACATCGGCGATACGGTGCATTACACCGTCGTCATGCACAACAATGACACTGTTGACTATGTGAATGCAGCGCTGCACGACAAGAACAACTTCAACGGCGTTATCACGAATGTCAAGAACGGCACTCTGGAATCTGCATCTGCCGGTTCCGCAGTCATCAAGGTTGGTACTATCCCGGCTGGCAAGACTGTCACGGTAGAATATGATTACATTGTGCTGAACACCGATGCCGGTAAGGGTCAGGATACCTACAACGAGCTGAAGAATATGGCTACGCTGCATTACTGGTTCGCTGACGAAGACCAGACTCCTGAGAATGAAAAGACGAAGCCTTCTAACGAGGTCACCGTCAAGGTTCCCGGCAGTGATGTACCTGTTCCTGTCAACCCGCCCGAGGGCAAGCTGAAGGTCGAGAAGTTTGTTGACAAGAAGAGCGCTTCTGTTGGCGATATGTTGAACTACACCGTTAAGGTGTCTAATGTCGGCGATGGCGAACTGAAGAATGTTCTGATTGAAGACTTCTTCGATGGACACGGAAAGCTCAACTACATCCCGACTGTCGGTGTTGTAGTAAACGGTGATGGCACCTACACTATCAACAAACTGCCTGCCGGTACATTCATGGAGCTCCGCTTCACCTATGTTATCGTGGAAGGCGATGAGCCTGAGGTCCTGAACGCCGCTGTCGTCACGACACCGCCCGTTGACCCGCCGCTCGAACCCACCAAGACGGCTGACAAGAAGTTCGCATTTGTCGATGAAATCGTGACTTACACCATCAGCGTGTATAACCCCGATACCAAGGCAAAGACGAATGTCACTGTCAAGGATACCAATAACTTTGTTGGCAGCATCAATGCCGCCAATACAGATAAGTACACCTATAACGGCGATAGCACTTGGACGATTCCGGAAATCGGAGCAGGGGAGACCATCGACATTACCTATACCTACACGGTACAGAGCAATGATGAGAAGCTCCTCGAGAACAAGGCTGATGTGACGTATTCCGAGAACGGCGATACCGTGAAACTTGATACGCCGACTGTTGATGTGGTCGTACCCGATAAGGGCACTGTCTCCATCCACAAGGAAGCGGACAAGAAGATGGCTAAGCCGGGTGAGGTCGTCACCTACAATGTCACCGTTACCAACAACAAGGGCTTCGATGTTCACGATGTTGTAGTAACCGATGCTAATAACTTCGCTGGTGAAATCACTGGCGTTGACGGCGCAGATTACACCTTCGAGAACGGTGAGTTCCATATTGCTGAGATTGCCGCAGGCGCTTCGGTCACTCTGACCTACACCTACACGGTTGAAATTGGTGATGTGCCTACTCAGATTCTGGAGAATATCGCTACGGCTGATGTTCCCGGAACGAACCCCGAAGACCCGAACAACCCCGGTCACGGTAAAGACCCGAACAAGCCTATCGATAACGATGAGAAGATTCCTTCGAATCCTGTCGATGTTGAGGTTCCGGGTTCCGAGACTGAAACCAAGATTCCTGACCTTGTTCTGACAAAGAGTGTGGATAAGAATGAAGCCGTTGTCGGTGATACTCTGAACTACACGATTACTGTCAAGAACAACGGCAAGGGCGATGCTGAGAATGTCACAGTCAAGGACTTCTTCGACGGCAAGGGCACACTGAACTTCGTGGCTATGGATGGCGTCACCGATAACGGTGATGACACTTACACGATTGCAAGCGTCAAGGCTGGCGAAAGCGTAACGCTCAACTTCACCTATGTGGTAGTTGACGGAGACGCACCTGAGGTTTTGAACGCGGCAATCATCAAGACTCCCGAACCGCCCACGGATATTGTGAAGAGTGCAGACAAGCATATCGCTAAGGTTAATGAGATTGTTACCTACACCATTACGGTGAAGAACAATTCCAAGGACACCTTGACGAATCTGCTGGTAAGCGATACGAACAACTTCAAGGGCGAAATTGAAGCCAAGGATGGCAAGGGCTACACCTACAACGGTGATAAGACTTGGACCATCGCAACGCTCGAATCCGGCAAGTCTATCGACATTACCTACACCTATACGATGCAGGCAAGCGATGAAACTGTCATTGAAAACACTGCCGATGTGCGTTATAGCCATAACGGTTCTGACTACGACATTCCGTCCAACCCTGTTGAAGTCGAGAAGCCTAACGATGGTGTCGTTACCATCTTTAAGACTGCCGACAAGACCAAGGCTGAACCGAACGAGGTCGTTACCTATACGGTTACGATTCACAACGGTAAGGATTACGACATCAAGAATGTCCGTCTGACTGACGCGAACAACTTCGCGGGCAAGATTGAAGGCGTAGATGGCGCTGGCTACAAGTTCATCAACGGCGAATTTGTCATTGACAAGATTCCTGCTGGCGGTGACGCAGTGGTTCACTACACCTACACAGTCCAGATTGCCGATGTTCCGACCAAAATTCTTGAAAATGTTGCAACGGCTCATGTCCCCGGCAAGAACCCCGGCGACCCTGACGAGGAGATTCCTTCCAACAAGGTCGATGTTGAGGTTCCCGGTGACGGCACGCATGTTGATGTGCCGGAAGGCAAGCTCGAAATCGTTAAGAGTGTAGACAAAACGGAAGCCAAGGTTGGCGATACGCTGAACTACACGATTACGCTGACGAATGTTGGCGGACAGGCAGTCAAGAACGCTGTCGTCAAGGATTTCTTTGACGGTAACGGTGTCCTGAACTTCGTTCCGATGGACGGTGTGACGGATAACGGTGATTACACCTATACGGTTGCGAATGTGGAGAAAGGTCAGAGCATTACGCTCCGCTTCACTTACACGGTCGTTGCCGGAGATGCGCCGATGGTCCTGAACGCTGCTGTTGTGAAAGACCCGACTCCTCCCGTTGACATCGAGAAGACCGCAGACAAGCATGTAGCGATGGTCGATGAAGTCGTCAACTACACCATCACGGTGAAGAACACGACTGATAAGACCGTTACCGACCTGCTGGTCAGCGATACCAACAACTTTACAGGTGCAATCACCTCTAAAGACAACGCCAAGTACACCTACAATGGCAACCATACTTGGACTATCCCCAGCATCAAGGCTGGTGAAAGCATCGATATTCTCTACACCTATACGGTGAAGACTACCGACCCCTCTACGCTGGTCAACGAAGCTGATGTTCGCTACACGACCGATGACGGCGAGTATGTCATCAAGGCAGACCCCGTTGAAGTCGTTGTCCCGAAGGATGGCGAAGTTACGATTGTCAAGAGCGGTGACAAGAAGATTGCAGAGCCCGGTGAGGTCGTGACCTACACGGTTACGATTCACAACGGCAAGGCGCATGACATCACCAATGTGGTCGTAAGCGATTCCAACAACTTTGCTGGAACGATTACCGGCACAAATGGTGTCGGCTACAAGTTTGTTGACGGACACTTTGTAATCGATAAGATTGCTGCTGGTGCAGACGCTGTTCTGACCTACACCTACACGGTGCAGATTGCAGATGTACCCACTCACATTCTGGAAAATGTTGCCACGGCACATGTGCCCGGCACGAATCCGGAAGACCCTGAGAATCCCGGACACGGCAAGGACCCGGATAAACCTATTGACCCCGATACGGACATTCCGTCCAATAAGGTCGAAGTGGAAGTCCCCGGTTCCGAAGTTGAGACCGAGATTCCGGAAATCTCTATTACCAAGTCTGTAGATAAGCCTACTGCCAAGATTGGTGATACGCTAAACTACACCGTCACTGTCAAGAACGGCGGTAACGCGGATGCTGAGAATATCCTGATTAAGGATTTCTTTGACGGAAACGGAACGCTGAACTTCAAGGCCATGGATGGCGTGACAGATAACGGAGACAACACCTACACTATTTCTACGGTCAAGGCAGGGGAGAGCGTAAAACTTCGTTTCAGCTATGTTGTAGTTGAAGGAGACGAACCTCTCGTACTGAACGCCGCAGTAATCAAAGACCCGACACCGCCTGTTGACGTCGAGAAGGAAGCCGACAAGCACATTGCAAAGGTTGATGAGGTTGTAACCTACACGATTTCCGTGAAGAACACCACTTCTGAGCCTGTTGACAATGTAACTGTCACCGATACTAACAACTTCAAGGGCGAAATCAAGGCCGAAAACGCTGACAAGTACACTTACAATGGCAATAAGACGTGGACTATCCCGACTATTGCCGCTGGCGAGACCATCCATATCACCTACACCTATACGATGCAGGCTGAGGATGCCACCGTCATCGAAAACATTGCAAATGTGACTTACAGCAAGGATGGCACAGATTACAATATCCCCTCCAACCCCGTCGATGTCGAGAAGCCCGATGATGGTGTTGTCACCATCCGCAAGGCTGCAGATAAGACAAAGGCTGAGCCGGGTGAGGTTGTAACCTATACCGTCACGGTTCATAACGGAAAGAATCACGACATCGAAAACGCTCGTCTGACAGACACCAACAACTTTGCTGGCGAAATCGTAAGCGTTGAAGGTGCAGATTACACCTTCGAGAACGGCGAATTCACAATCAATAAGATTCCCGCAGGCGGTGATGTGGTTATCCACTACACCTATACGGTTGAAATTGCTGATGTGCCCACGCAGATTCTCGAAAACATTGCAACAATCCATGTTCCCGGCACGAATCCCGAAGACCCGAATAATCCGGGTCACGGCAAAGACCCCGAGAAACCCATTGACCCCGATACGGAGATTCCGTCCAACAAGGTTGATGTGGAAGTTCCCGGCTCTGAAACCGAAACAGAGATTCCTGTAATCGAAATCACCAAGTCCGTTGATAAGGCAGAGGCCAAGGTTGGCGATACGCTCAACTATACGGTTACTGTCGCCAATAAGGGCAAGGCTGATGCGGAAAATGTTGTGGTCGAAGACTTCTTCGATGGCAACGGAACGCTCAACTTTGTGCCCATGGATGGCGTTGCGGATAACGGCGACAACTCCTATACCATCAGCACTGTAAAGGCTGGCGAGAGCGTAACGCTTAACTTCACCTATGTGGTAGTTACCGCTGATGCTCCTAAGGTTCTGAACGCTGCTGTTGTGAAAGACCCGACACCGCCTATCGATGTTGAAAAGGATGCCGATAAGTATATCGCTAAGGTAACAGATGTTGTGACCTACACCATTACGGTGAAGAATACGACAGACGAAACCGTAAACGATATCACTGTCGCAGACCATAACAACTTTGCGGGTGATGTTACGGCTGAGAGTTCTAACCGCTATACCTATAACGGAGACGGTACTTGGACTATCGGTTATCTGGATGCCGGTGAGGCTCTTGATATCGTTTATACCTATACGGTAGAGACGACCGATGAGAGCGTTATGGAAAATACCGCAACCATTAAGTACACGCACGATGGCGAGCAGTATAATATCCCGTCCAATACAGTCGATGTGAAGAAGCCTGATGATGGCGTTGTCACCATCTGGAAGTCTGCAAACAAGACTGTCGCAAAGCCGGGTGAGACTGTCACCTATACCGTAACGGTACACAATGGTAAAGACCACGATATTCAGAATGCTGCTCTGACTGATGAGAATAACTTCTCCGGAAGCATTTTCGCAGTGGATGGCGCTGGTTATCACTATGAGAATGGTGTATTCACCATCGACACGATTCCTGCTGGCGGCGATGTGGTTGTCCACTACGCTTATACTGTCGGTATCGCCGATGTGACTACGCACATTCTTGAAAACGTAGCGACGATTCATGTTCCCGGCACGAACCCTGAAGACCCGGAGAATCCCGGACAGGGTAAAGACCCGACGAAACCGATTGACCCTGATACGGATATTCCGTCCAACAAGGTCGATGTGGAAGTTCCGGGTTCCGGTACGGAAACGGATGTTCCGCTCGAAAAGAGCCTCACGATTGTGAAGAGTGCTGACAAGACGAAAGTCAATGTCGGTGAAACCATCAATTATCGTGTGGTAGTAACCAATACTGGTGAAGTAGACCTTGTCAATGTAACCGTAAAGGACAACAATGACGGCGCAAGCCATATTGAAGCTCAGAACGGTGATGGATATACTTACAATAGCGCAACGACAACGTTCACTATTGCTCGTATCCCTGTTGGCGAATCCTTCACGCTGACCTACTCTTATGTCGCAGTTGACGCGGATGCTGGACACGATGTCATTAACGTGGCTGTCGCTAAGGCTCCGGGTCAGAATCCCGAAGACCCCGAGAATCCGGGTCATGGTAAGGACCCGTCCAAGCCGATTGATGAAGATGTAGAGAAACCTTCCAACGAGGTGAAAGTCCCTGTTGTGAAGCCCTCTACTCCCACAACGCCTGACGAGCCTAAACCGACTCCGACTCCCGACAACCCGAAGCCTACTCCGACCCCTGTTCCTACTGAGAAGCCCAAGACCCCGCCGATTGGCTGGCTCGATATCTTCAAGGTAGACGGCAAACCCTTCTCCCTCTTCTCTATCTTCACGAGCAACAAGAAGACGGGTATTGGATTTGCACAGAGCATTGTTGGTCTGGTAGCAATGGTTGGCATTGGCGTCGCTGCTCTGGTGGTAGTAAACCACAAGCGCAAGAAGGACGAAAACGACAACAAAGATAACCATAAGGATGATTCCGCTGAATAAGCGGTAAAACAATAGAGCGGTGGTTCGAAAGAGCTGCCGCTCTTTTTTTTGCGTAAAAAACTTCTAATTTTCAGAATAATTATTGACCGTTGCTGCAAAGTAAGTAATATAATAGATATAAATACAGCATCAAATTTCTCAGAACAAATAATAGCTATAGTCAAGCAGGTTTTGCGTTAATGTTTCAACCATCCATGTCCATACGAAATATGAGAATGCGTTCATGGGTGGCATTTTTGTGCCAAAATTTTTGATTGACTTTTCTGTCTTTTTGTGGCATATTGTAAATATGCAATTTGATTGCTTGTGTTTTGATATACTTTCTTATCTACAATCGAGGCTGCACACTAGGGAGTAGGTAAGGGTGTATATAAATCCGACTGTGGTAAAACCACAGAACACTCACATTATTAGGAGGGCAACTAACATGCAGAAACCTCGTAAGCGGTTTTTGAGTGCGATTGTCGCCGTAGCAATGTGCCTGTCTCAGTTTGCTCCTGTCACTGCTTATGCAGTGGAGAGCGCGAGTGGAATCACGCAGAGTGAAGAAGCTCCGAAGGAAACTGATGCGCTCAGCACTACGACAACAAACTCCGACTCTTCCGCTACTACTCCCGCGCCGAAAAGCGATGTTACCGACACAGCAAGTTCAGCGTCCAGCGACACTTCTGTGACGAGCGATGTTTCTTCTGAGGCTACAAGTCAGGCGGGGTCTGAAACGACCACTGCCTACGCAAACAGTGCTGCCTCTGATACTGGTGCAAGCACCAGCACTTCCAGCGAAGCTTCTACCACTGGCAGCATCAGTGAAGCAGCACAGGCATTTATCGATGCGGCTAACGCCCTTGTAAGCCGTAAAGATGAAATTCTGACTGCTGCAAACAACTTCGGTCTTGCAAGCAAGGCATGGCAGGCTGACAAGGAAAATGCGGTTCTTGATGCGATGGTCACGCGTCGCACTGAGGAACTGGATGCAGTTTATGACTGGGAACCCATTGAGGATATGTATTATTCTCTGAGCGAGGATGAGCAGGTCGCAGAGCCCGTCATGAATGCATACCTTGACATGTCTGACCTGTATCTGCAGGTTTGCGACCGTCAGGAAAACCCCGTAGACAACAGCGGTGCCAGCGCGTTTGATGGCGGCGGTTCTACGACTGTCATCGGGGACTATCAGGCAATCACCGCTGCTGAGACTGGTAAGCAGATTGCCGCAGGCACTGGTATTCAGTATACCAAGATTAGCGGTCAGGAGAATGTTATTCGCATTCTGCCTCAGACTGTTACCTACACCTACGGTGACTCTTTCAAGTCTAAGGGTCTGACCATCGAATACAGCACTGCTGATTCCCGTACTTCTCAGGAAGTCGAAAAGGATATTCAGGCAGCTATCGACGGTCTGAGCTTCATCATGTATGCTCCGGCTGACGGCGACGGCCAGAATCCCACAGACATTCATTGCAATGCCGGTACTTATCCGACTTATGTTGATACAGGTGCCACAAGCGTTACTGTGAATGGTCTGAATTACACCATCATTGATGGTTCCAACTTGGATTCTTCCAAAAACATCCGCAATGACACGGGTGTGACTATCAACAAGCGTCAGATTTACATTGTCCCTCATACCACCTATGTTACGAAGGGCAATACCATCAGCCAGATTAACTACACCGTTATGGATACCAATGGTGGTCTGGTTGACGGTGACCTGCTTCCTGCGGATGTTCTGACTGCAGAGAACTTTGATAAGGACACTACCGGTTCTTACAAAATCATCTTAGGTTCCTCCGCGAAGAGCAACACGAACTACAACATCGACATTCAGCCCAATACCGGCGATGTGTATGTTGTCGTTTCCGAAAAGACTCTGACCCTGACTCCCGTATTTGTCTTCAAGGGCAATGATGGCGTACAGACGACCGGCAGCAAAGCTACTCGTCAGTATGGTCAGCAGAATCCTCAGGTTGACTTCGTGATTACCGGTTGGTCTGATACCGATAAGACGAATTTCGAGTATAAGACCAACAATGAGCACAAGTCCAACGCAGTTGCTCTGAAAGAGATGCTTGGTCTGAGCGGTGAACCCACCGTTGTTCTGCCCAGCATCACCTCCGCTCCCGGTGGCTATACTGTTACAATCGGCAATATCCAGACGAATGCGCCTATCAATGGTTATAACATCAACCTTGCTACCGCAACGTTTGAAATTACCAAGCGTAACGTAACCATCACCAACGACCAGATTGATGCCATCTATGGTGAGGCTGAAAAGGGCAAGTCTTCTACCATCACCTTCGACGCTGTTGCTTATAACGGTGCTGCTCAGGCAGTGGCCTCCGATAAGCGTATTGTCGCCGGTTCCGACATCACCGCTGATGACGGTGTGAACAAGCTGGTCAGCATGGTTCTGACAACACAGCGTCAGGATATCGACAATAAGAATGTTGGCGAATATCCGATGACTGTCGAAGTTCCCCCTGCATGCACTGCTTACTATGACGTCAAGGTCATCAACAGCAAGTACATCATCCATCCCGCAATGCTGACTGTCACTCTCGATGACCTGTCCGCAATGTATGGTGCTGCTCGTTCTGGCAAGATTAAATCCATCGAAGGTTTCAAGCTGAACGATACACAGGCAAGCATCGGTTTGACCGAGGATAAGCTTGGCTTTACCATGGTGGATGCGGCTGGCAACAGCGGCACTCCTACAACTGCCAATGTTGGCGAATACACCGTCAGCGCATCTGTGCAGGGTGCTTCTCAGGAGCGTTGGTCTTCTGACTGGGACCCCAATGCCGATGGCAAGAACTACGACCGTTACGACAACTATCTGGTTCGTTTTGTCAACAGCAAGCTGACCGTCACCAAGCGTCCTATCGCCATCAATGTGATGGGTGGTCAGACGAAGGTTTACGGCGACAGTGATGCCAAGGGCGGCGTTGCCTTTACTCTTGACCCCGTCAATGGCAAGGGTGGCCGTGTTGGTTCCGACTTTGCTGGCTGCGTTGTGACTCGTGAGGTCGGCGAGACTGTTGGCTCTTACGCTTACAGCGATGCACAGTTCCAGACTGCTGAAATCGCCAAGAACTACGACATTACCTTCAATGCTCCCGATAAGTACACTATCACCAAGCGTACTCTGACCATCACCGTTCCGAACCGTGAGCGTCTGTATGGCGCAGAGAATCCCAGCGATGCCGACATTACCGGCGCACTGGAATACAAGAACTTCGCAAGCAACGATGAAATTGGCATCCATGATACCGTCGCTTCTCTGGGCGGCACTGTCACCATCAAGTATGGCGTTGACAATACCGTTGGCAAGCTGACTGGTGTCGGTACCTATCCTATTGTTGTTTCCGGTTACACCAACCCCAACTACAACATCGTTTATACCGGTACTTACAGCGATGGTACAAGCGGTACGCTGACTATCAATGCACTGCCTGTCACCATCAAGGGTACTACCAACAGCGTCCGTAAGTACGGCGTTGCCGGTAAGAACACCCCCAGCTATGCGCTGTATGACGAGACCGGTTCTCAGGCTATCAATGTGGTTGACCCGCAGGGAAGCCCGCTGAACATCCACATCGACCTGACCAAGTGGGAAGACCCCACTACGGTTGTCGGCAACTATGAGGCTACCATCTCTTATGATGAGAACCCCAACTACATCGTAACGATTGCCCCGCAGGCTACGTTCCAAGTCACCGAGGCTGATGTATCTGTCACCTTCAACGCACTGCAGACTACTTACGGTGAGAAGAAGCCCGATACCATCGCCAAGGAAGTTTCCGTCAACGTGAATACCTCCGATGGTACTCAGATTTACCACGATGGTGAAACCGTCAACATCAAGATGGACGGCAAGGATGTTTCTCTGGGTGTTGTTCGTATCGCCGTTGAGGCTACTGCGAACGCTTCTGGTCTGTACGATGCAGGTTCTTACAACCTGACCTTCCGTCTGGATAACCAGCCCGCAAACAGCGTTAAGCTGTCTGAGCCCGATGGCAAAAACATGCTGATTGTTCACCAGATGCCCCTAACCATCACTCCTCGCTATGGTCTGTCCAAGACTTACGGCGAGACTGACCCCAGCTTTGCAGTCAACGATACCTATGTCATCTTCGACTACAACACCACCAGCTTTGCAGAACCCAAGGCCGACTTCGCACAGGCTCGTCTGAGCCGTGAAGCAGGCGAAAACGCTGGCACTTATCCGATTTACAGCGGTAACATCTATGAGCAGACGATGGCAAAGAACTATCGTATCAGCTTCACCAATGATGTTCGCTTCACCATCAATAAGCGTACTGCCGTTATCAACCTGCTCGAAACCGAAAAGACCTATGGTGAGACCCTCACTTCTATGAACGTGAAGGATTACATCAAGGGCGGCACTGGTCTGCTGACTACTACTGATGTTCAGGCAGCAGAAGCCGAAAAGATTCTTAAGGGCATTACCCTGACTTCCGGTGCAACTTCTGCTTCCGCAAGCGTTGGCACTTATGCTCTGAAAGCTATCTACGCACAGCCTGCCAACTACGACCTGACGGTGATTGATTCTACCATCACCATCACTCCTCGTCCCATCACCCTGACTTTCTCCAACTACGAGAAGGATTACGGCGATGCAGACCCCGCATTCTCTTACAGCGAGATTTCCGGCAACATTTCTAACGATGGTCTGAAGAAGAATACGCTGGAACTGACTACTGGTGCTCTGAGCGGCTCTGTCACTCGCAAAGCCGGTGAGGATGTCGGTGAATATCCCATCAGCTCTACTCTGTACAACAAGTACGGCAACTACGCCATCACCATCGTGACTGGCTCCGGCACTTCCGTCGACGTTGGTTCTTCCACCACTGAGCCCGAAGCTATGGAAGTTGCTACTCTGACCATCAAGCCCGTTAAGGTCACCTTTACTGTGGCTGGCGGTTACTCCATGATTTATGGCGGCACCGTTCCCACGTTCAGCTACACCGTTACTGGCTTGAAGAACAATGACACCGTTGCTTCCGCATTCACTGGCTCGGTTGTCTACAACATCAAGAATGCTGACGGTTCTCTGTCCGAGATTCCTGCTCGTCCTGCTGCTGGCGATTATGTCATCACTATGAGCGGTCTGGAAAACAAGGGCGCAAAGAACTATGACCCCATCGTCTTTGTTGATGGTTCTCTGCATGTCGATAAGCGCGATGTAATCGTGGTTGTTGACGAAGGCCAGAAGAAGGTCTACGGTGAGGCTGACCCCGCACTGACTTGGACTGCAACTGGCGACGGCGCTTACTATGTGAGCGAGGATGCAGGCGACCTTGCAAATCTGAAAGTTGTTCGTCCTGACGCTGGCACCGATGCTGGTGAAGATGTCGGCAAGCACCCGATGATTATCGAGGGCGATGATGCCAACTTCAACATCACCCGCGTAAACAACACCTTTGAAATCACTCCTGCTACGCTGAATGTTACTCTGGCTCCCCAGAGCAAGATTTACGGCGATGAGAACCCTGTTCTCTCCGGCGATGACCTGATTTTCGATGGATTCGTTGTGAAACCCGTCAAGGGCAACACCACTCCTGATGATGCTGGTGTCCTGAGCATTGCAAACCTGACCTTCAACTTCACCGATGCTGAGGGAGCTCCCGCAACGGTAGCTTCTCACGCTGGTACCGGCAAGGTCGTTCCTGCAAATGTTGAGAATGCCGCAGCAAACAACTACACCTTTGTTTACGCTCCCGTTGATTTTGTTATCGACAAGCGTCCCATCACTGTCACCGCTAAACCCCAGACTTCTATCTATGGCGACGATGTTGCTGTTGAAGATTGGTCTGATTACGGTACCGTGAACGTTCTGGAATACACTGGTGACACTGCCAAGGCAGCTCTGGTCAATGGTGATATTCTGGAAGGCACGAACCTGTGCCTCGTCACTTCTGCAAGCCATGTCGGAGGCTATGACATTGTTCCTTCCTTCTCCGGTCTGGCTCACCGCGTCGGTCAGGCTTCTTATCAGGATTATCTGGTAACTGCTATGAACGGCACTTACACGGTCACTCAGCGTCCTCTGACTTGGACCATCGGCACTGTTGGTTCTGTCTACGGCAATGAAATGGCTGAACTGAGCAATACTCTTACCTATACTGGCGATGCCGATAAGAAGACCATCGTAAATGGCGATGACCTGAAAGCTATTATCAGCATCACTCAGAAGGATGTTGAGAATGCGGTTGCCGAAGAGATTTCCATGAAGTCTGCTGATGGTGCTGCTTCTCTGGTTGCGGAGAGCGTGCCCGAATCTGTCAAGAATTACGGTGCATACGACATGGTCGGTTCTTACGACAATGACGATTACCTGATTACGATTGTTAATGGCGTTTATACTATTGGCGAGCGTCTGGTCGAAGTCACTGTCACCGAGCCCAAGGATATCGTCTATGGCGATACCACTAACCCAGACTTCACCGTAAATGCTGTTGCCACCAATGGCGATGGTACGCACGGTGCAGCTGTCAAGCCTGATTCTCTGGGCCTGAAAATGGCGCTTGTTTATACTCCTTTCGAGAATGACAAGACCACCGACAATGCACAGACTGCTCCCTTGACCGCTGATGCAAAGGCTACTCTGACTCCTGATATTGCAAGCGGCGATGACGGCGTGGAGAGTGACAGCCAGTTCAAGACTGAAAACGTCAAGAACGCTGGTACTTACACCTACACCGTTACCTCTGATTACGATGCTGCTGTTGAGCAGAATTACGCAGTAACAATCAATGTCGTCGATGCCGATAAGAACGAAGCCGATGGTCAGTTCGTTATCGCTCGTAAAGACCTGACGGTTACTCTCGACCCGAACCCCGTCGTCAAGCTGTATGGCACTAAGACGGAGATTCCCGAAATCAAGACCAGTGGTTACGCTTTCGACGAGACTGCTGAAACCGTTAAGCTGCCTTCCTTCGAACTCATTGTTGCTTCCAGCATCGATGGTATCTTCGGTAATGTTGGTTTGACGAAGGACGCTTTCAAGTATGTTGGCGGCGCTTACGACAACTACAATTACCTGCCTACCACCGGAGACCTCGAAGTTCAGCGTCTGCATCTTGCCGATGTAGAACCCGCAACTATCGTTGGTACTGTGGCTGACGAAAAGACCGGTAAGCCTGTTGAGGTTACCAAGAAGACGACTGATGACCTGAGTGGCCTGTACTTCAACTCTAAGGTTGAAGTTATCGCTCCTAAGGGTTACGCAATCGGAACCAGCGATTCCCTGACCGATGCTGAGTGGGCCGAGAAGATGGTCATTTCCGCTAATAGTGAGAAGGTTACTTCTACCTATTACCTGATTGACCTGAAGACCGGTGCTATTACCGAGATGGGAACTATCACCACATCTGTTGATACCGAAGCTCCTGTCGTTGCTTCTGCTTTCGCTGCCGATAAGGTTGATTCCACCAATAAGACCGATTTGCTGAACGAGAAGTTCGTCAAGTTCGAGAGCACCATCAATGTGTTCATTACTGGTGAAGAGACTGGCAAGGCTCCCGAAAAGGACAACGATAAGAAGGACGATAAGAAGGACGATACCGACAAGAAGGAAGATTCCAGTAAGAAGGATGAAACCGAATCCGGTACAGATGAGAAGGTTCCCGCCGAGTCCGAAAAGACCGAAACGACCAATGACAAGACCGAAGCCACTACGCTTCGTATTGCTCATGGTAAGCCCGCTCTCTTCACAACCGGCGACGAGACCGGTGATGAAAACGGTAACGATGTCGTTGCTACTCCCGACGAAAACGGTGGCAAGGATGATACCGAAGACCCCGACTTCGTGCCTGTTGTAAAGGTCAAGGATTCCGTTCCTGCTATCTCCGCTCTGGATGGCGAGTACAACTCCGGTGTCGCTAAGATTCAGTATTACAAGGTCAATGGTTCTGCTATTGCCAAGAGTGCTGATGGCGATTACACCTTCGACGAAACCAAGTTCGAGACTGTCAATGTTACAAACATTGATAAGGACAACGGTTACGTTACCTTTAAGCTGAGCCCCGATTGGACTGGTTACATTGTGACCCGTACAGTCGATAAGGCAGGCAACTACGGTGATGTTCGGGTAGCAAGTGTTAAGCTGGAGAATCCTCCGGAAGAAAGCAGACCGACTCCGACTCCTGTAGTCAAGAATGAACCCGCTCCCACTCCGGCACCTGTTGTAGTCAACTACAAGACTGGCGTTGGTTTTGGCGCAGAAGTTATCGTTCCTGTTATCGTTGTTGTTGCTCTGATTGGTGTTGGCGCATTTGTCATCGTCAAGAAGAAGAATGGCGATAGCGAAGAAAAAGCTGCTGAAAAGCCTGAGGATAAAACCGAGGAAAAGAAGCAGTAACCAACTGAAATAATCTCTACTCCGTGTAAGAGATAACATATAGCGCTCCGCAGAAAAATCTGTGGGGCGCTATTCTTTGTTGACTATTTATACTTTTAGTGGTATAATATAAGCATAGTGCATGAAGCTTGTTCAAACAATATGATGAAAGGATATGATTCCATTGCAGTAAGTAGCATCTGACCATATTGTATGGTCAAAAAACAGACAAACACTGTACAAAATGCATGACAACTTATTGCTCCGTTTGTGCAAGTTTGCTGTTGCAACCCGCACGGGTTGCGTTAGATTGAAATATGCACATCGAACAAACACACATGAAAATGTGTAAGTTTGCTGTTGCAACCCGCATGGGTTGCGTTAGATTGAAATAGACTAGCATCGTGCGCTGCTTTCAGTTGCAACCTGCACGGGTTGCGTTAGATTGAAATATGCACATCAAACACACATGAAAAAGGAGAAGTTACTCATGCAGAAGGTTAACAAGAGTTCTGTAAAGAAGGGTGCTGCGCTGTGTCTCGCTATGGCAATGGCCTGCACTGCATTTGTTGGTTGTGGCAAGAAGGATGATGCTGCCAGTGCAAGCGGCGCGACCAGTGAGTCCGCAGTTGAGGTTCTGGACAACAGCAAGCTGACTGAGATGCCCGATGGTGTTTCTCTGAGTGAGGACCAGATGAAGACCACCATGAACGCTTATGCCGCTTATATGACCGAGGCTCTGGCAAGCGATGGCTATACCGTTACCGTTCGCTATGACGAGGACGGCAGCGTTCATTTCGACGGTACCAAGACCGCTGATGACGGTTCTACTGTTGAGGTTCCTGACCTGTCCAAGTTCGACAATCTGAGTGCTGCGTTCGCATATCTGTACAACTGTGGTCAGGCTGATGCCGAGGGCAATTTGCTGGTGGCTACCTCCGTGCCTGCTGAGGAAGCGGCTGTATCCGAGGCTGAGAGCACTGCTGAATCCGAAGCTGCTGACAGTGAGGCTTCCGACAGCGAGGCTGAAAGCGCCGAGACTGATGGCGATGCCGCCGAATCCACTGAGGAGGCTTCCTCTGAGGATACTGCCGAAGCCGATTCTGCTGCTGAGTCCGAGGCCCCTGCTGACGAAACTGCAGTAGGCTAAAAGACGCCTTGTGAGGCTGGCACATAAACTCGATTATTTTCTCAAAGTGCGATGCAGGATGTATAGACCTGCGGTTGGCGAGCAACGATAAAACCAGTCATCAGGGAAGCAGAACAGTGTTTAGGCACTGAATGCGGACCTCAAACCTTCAGATAGCCGCTCAGAAATGGGTGGCTATCTTTTTTGTATTATACAAGTTGACCATTAAGGCAAAATGTGGTATAATATAGAAAAAAGGAGGAATGAAAATGCCGATTATTCTTTATTTGGGATTGACTTTACATCTTTGTACGAAGGGGCTTGGCTTCTTACACTTCATTGCTAATCTGCTGACTACCGTAACACTTCTTTTTATTTTTGTTTGTGTTATGAAAATGTCCTATAAGGCATATAAGAAGGGAGCTTCTCCGCTCATTTTCGCCTATGGTACCTATGGCGTGTATCCGCTGGTATACGGTGTAGGCTCTATCATTCAGTGTGTTCCGTCTTGGCTTTGGGTGTGGTATTTTATGAACCATGTCGAGTTGGGAACTGGATTTACAATGTTCCAGTTCGATTCTATTGCTTACACTCTTGCATTGTCTGCTTATTGCTGGTTCTTCTACAAGAAACTGGCAAAAGCGTTTGATAAGGATGAAGCATTTGCCAAGAAGCTGTTTTTTGCCTATCCGTTAGCATTAAAGGAACTTGCGTTTGGCGATAGTGAATATGTACTCAAATGTCGTTGTGAGCCCACACCTAAGTACATTCCGAAAGAGGAACGAGTAAACACGACTGTCAACGAAGACGTCGATGAAGATTGATATGTGATGGGGATGCCGAGCGGTGATAAGCCGCTCGGCTTTTTTCTTTGCTATTTGCTGCAAAGTAGATACAATAAAAGGAGAATTCGAAAGGAGGCGGCGTACAGGCAGACAAGCTGCTAAGACGCCCAAAAAAGCTATGAAAAATGTAATGAGAGTGCTTGCTTTTGTAAGTGCGCTGCTTTGTGTAGGATGTATTTCTACACAAGCGTTGACTTCTCTTGGTGATATTGATATTGATATCACTCGTGAGTTCAATTACAAGGACCAAGAAGAAGCCGATGCCAATCCTCTTCCGAAGGAAATTGAGGAGAACGGTAATACCTATGTCCTCGACGAAGACAGCGTAGATTATCAGCAAAGGGAACTCAATACCAAGTATCAAGAAACCGTAGAATATACGGATTTGACTGTAAAAGAAGTTCCTCAGACCTATACTGTAACGCTGGGCGGAGAACAGTATGAATTGCCGCTCGAAGATGTTCAGTACACGGAAGAACAAGCCGATATTCCCACAGAAATGACAGTGGAGTACAAGGGCGAAGACAAGAAACCGAACGCCCCGCAAAACAAGACCTTCACTCTTGATGATGGTACGGAAGTTGAAGGCGTTCTGAAAGAGGTCAATGAAGTCGAGGACACCGATACATGGGTCGATTTCACGATTGATGGACAAGTCGTAATTCCGGAAGGTGCCACCACATATGTCTATCTCGGAAAAGTCCACACATACAATCCCGCCACACCGCTTTGGGATGGTTATAAGAGCGATTTGATGTCTGCCATCGGTCTGAACAGTGATTCCTATAAAATCACAGGCGGCAAGTGGACAAGCGACCCAATAGCAAGGGCAGAAGGCGGATTCTACCGCACACTGTCTATCTACGGTCAAAAGAATACCGGCAAGAGCTATGTAGCTGTATATGAAACCACTGCACCTATCGAAATCAAGTATGTAGCCAGCGCAACCTATTCCATGTCGTTGCTCAGCATCGGTCTTGATGAATCGTTCGGTAACGCTTCTGAACTTACGATTTGCGCGATTGCACACTATGTATTGGAGCAGGTAGCTAACGCCAATTTCATTGTAGGCGCTGTATATCGAAACAGACTCATTATGCCAATCATGGCAGTAATCTTCGGAATTTCCGCAGGCGCATGCGGTTTTGTTGGGTTCTCTAAGGATAGTCGCAAAGAAGAAGATAGCGAAGGCAGCGAAGAAATCTAACAACACAAAAAAGCAGAAGGCGAGCGAGAAGTATCTTGCTCGTCTTTTTAATTGATTCTTTTGCTTATTTGTGGTATAATATAATATATCAATTGGAAAGATAGGGGGAGTTCCATTTATGACATCGAACAGCAATACTGGAAGTGCGAGCGAACACGACATTTTTAGAACCTGTTATCAATGCCCACATCGCAAAGCTGGATGTCATTCCGTATGCGAAGGCTATTCGGCTCGTGTTGCCAAACAGCAGGAGATATATAAAATGCGTTTGGCACAATGTGATGAATATGCATTCAAGAAAGAGGTCGCCAGCAAAGTGTCAAAGTATTGCAAATCCCATTGCAGATAAGAAAAGGAGTATACCATGTTTTTAGGAATCATCATTGTCGTATTGTTTGTTTTGTTCGCATTCACATGCTACAAAAAAGCGCCTCCTACAGCAGCCATCGTTGTGACTGGATTTGGCTTGAAAAAGCCCAAAGTCGTTTGCGGAAAGGGTACATTCGTCATCCCTGTGCTGCAGCGTGCAGATAAGCTGAATATGCGTCTTCTGAAAATTGATGTCAAAACCCCTGAGACGGGTGTCAAGACAAAAGAAGGTGTATCGCTCTGGATTGATTCTGTTGTAACGATTCAGGTATACAGCGATAATTCTACTGTTCTCGACTCTGAGGTTCAGGCATCTGGTGCAAAGGATGTCAAGGAATATATTACGGGTCGTCAGCAGTCGGCTATTTCGAACTTCCTTGGCATGGACGAAAAAGGCATCAATGACAAAGTAAATGATGTCTTGCAAGGCAACCTGCGCGAAATCGTTTCGGATATGACGGTTGACCAGATTCTCACAAATCGTAAACAAATGGCGCTGTCAGTAATCGAAAATGCCCGTCCTGACCTTGCAAAGATGGGCCTCGAAGTTGTAACCTTCAATGTGCAGGATGTAAAAGACGCCGTTGATGCGCAGGGTCACAATCACGGTGTCATTGAGGCTATTGGTATTGAGCAGGAAGAAGCCGTTAAGAAACGTGCAGAGATTGCTCGTGCCGAAGCCGCTCGTGATATTGCTCGTGCAAAGGCTGACGCTGAAATGGCAGCCAATGAAAAGGAAGTTGAAGCCCAGACTGCTATTGCACAGCGCAACAATGAATTGCAGCTGGCAAAGGCCAAATTGAAGGCCGAGGCTGACAAGGCTGCTGCTGATGCCAACGCTGCAGGACAGATTCAGACAAATCTTCGCGCCAAGGAAATCAAGGAAGCCGAAGCTGATGCGGAAATCGCAAAGCAGAAGAAGATGGTCGACCTTGCTGCACAGGAAGCCGAGGTTCAGCAGAGAAAACTGGATGCAGAGGTTCGCAAAGCTGCGGATGCCGAATTGTATAAACGCCAAAAAGAAGCAGAAGCAAAAAAATACGAAGCCGAACGCGCTGCTGAGGCTCAGAAATTTGCAAAGCAGCAGGAAGCCGAAGGTATTGCCCTTGTAGGTAAGGCAGAAGCTGAGGCTATCCGTCAGAAGGGTATTGCTGAAGCCGAAGCTATGAAGCAAAAGGCGGAGGCTTACAAGCAGTACAACGATGCCGCTGTCGCTGAAATGCTTATCAAGGTCCTGCCTGATATTGCTAAGAATGTGGCTCAGCCCTTGTCCGCAATCGATAAGGTATCTATCATTGGCGGCGATGCATCTGGCGTTTCCGGCGTGTCTGGGAATGTTCCCGTGCTGATGGCACAGACCATGCAGACTGTCAAGGAAGCTACCGGTATTGATATGGCCGATATCGTTCGTGCGAACAGTATCAATGCTAAGACCGACCGCAATATCAACATTCACGGTTTGCCTGCAATCGAGAAGGTTGATGACAATGCGCACATCGAACCTGACGAAAACGCAAGCGATATAAAATAATTTGCTCAAAAAAATATAACTTCAGCCGTCGTAAATGCGAAAACTAACATTTGCGACGGTTTTTGTCGTTGACTACCTTGTTTTAATGTGGTATAATATAGATATGTTCAAGATGAACAGGGAATATCGGTGATATTTCTATGGTGGAACAGCGCAGAAGAACATCTGTGCGATTTTTTACGCAGTTTTTTGATGTTGACTATATTAGAATAAATAGGCAATATCATACGAATCAACAAGCAAATACGGGGGACAGATTCAATGGTAGAAAAACGTTATGTAGCAAAGAAAAGAATTCCGGAGTATTGCCCTTTCGGGTCAGTTATGTCCCTGAAAGTAGAAAGTGAAAACGATGCGCCTGCATGTTTTGGTCGTGTCGTTGGCTATCAGTACGAGGGTTCTGACGAAGTCGTTTCAACGATTGAGGGCGACAATCTGAAAGCCAAGGGCGAGAGAATTATTGACCGTCTTATGTACGACGGCTATCTCGTCAAACATCAGACTGTCAAGAAGATTGACAATCTCGGCACCGTCAACGTTACACAGTACGGAATCATGTACGAGGCGGAGAGTGCGGCGCAGCACAAGGGAACTCCTACGCACGGAATTCCGTCACCGACAGCAGGGCAGTTCATCTGTACCTTTGAACTTCTGATGGTTACGGAAATCAACGGAGAGCTTTACGAGCGGTACATCACCATCCGTAAGAAAACGCCTCCGGTATTCCGGTTCACTACAACCGATTTCTTCTGCAACATGGGTAGTTATATTACCACGATGCTGTGCAGAGGAGAGAGCGGATTCAAAATGCTGGATACCGATGACAATCCGAATCGCTGCTCTGCTCAGTTCTATGATACCTTTGGCGAGAAGAAGAACATCATCTTCAATAGCACCAAAGACCTGCTTGCTACCATTGTTTCTGTAAGGCTTGTTGATGTAAAGCCATTCGAGGTTGCTGAAAGCAGCATCGCAGGATAAACAGAAACGGTGGTAGACCATGAGCAAAAAGAAATTCTACGTACTTCAAAGCGACGCAGATACTCTCCCCGCAGAGATGAAGGGAATTTATACAGGAGATGAGTTCCCTGAATATAAGGGTGCAGAAACAATCACCTTTAACAACAAGACTTACATCAACGGATTGGATTATCAAACCGTTAAGTCCGGAAAACATGTCCGAATCGAAGAATGCCCTATTTGTAATAGGCTTTCTATCATATATGCGCGGGGTGTATGCAAAGCCTGTGCGCAGCGAACATTGTACAGGCACAGAAGAGATAAGACCGGCGATGTCATGACAGAACGGAATATCCGCGAAGCAAACATTGCCTTCCGTAAGGGTTGGCCCGTGAATATCATTTGCGGGCTGGACGGGGTCAGGTATAACATCGACGATTATCCTTATTCGAAAAAAGAAGAAGCGAGAATTGTCGATGCTATTCTTGCAATCAGAGATACGACTGTTACAGATTATCTCTTGAAGCATTACAAAGACGGCATCAAGTATTCTGATATGGCTTATGCCGAAAACAAAAGTAAGCAGAATGCACATGGCTTTGGCAGAAGACGCCTTGCATATGTGCGGAACATTCTCAGAACCAAGGGGCTTTTAAAAGGCCCAAAGACCACGAAATAAACATCATCAATCGTAAGGGGAAGATTGCCATGAACAGCGTAGAAACGAAAACAACGGATAAGACTTATGCAGTCAAAAATACTCACAAACAGGAATGGGAGACGCCTCAGGGTCTTTTCGATGACCTGAACAAGGAATACGGTTTCACTCTGGATGCGGCTGCATCGGACAAAAATCATAAATGCAAGAAATATTACACGGAGCGTGTCGATGGTCTCTTGCAGGACTGGAAAGGTGAAACAGTATTTTGCAATCCCCCGACAGGGCATAAGTCCTTTAAGTTGTGGGTGCGCAAGGCGTACGAGGAGTCAAGGAAAAAGAATACCACGGTCGTCATGCTTTTACCCGTTTCTACGGACTCTGACTGGTTCCAGAGATACATTTATGGACAGCAGGGAGTAAGGGTAAAGTTTCTGCCTGCCAGAATCAAGATGACGAACCCTTATCTGTTCATTGACTCTGAGAATCGGAAAGAGACTATCGGCAGTCGTCGTCCTTCTATGATTGTTGAGTTCACAAACAAAAAGCGTAAGTTCTCGATTATTTAAGCGAGGCAAACAGGCCATACCGCCATTTCTTATAGGAAATAGAGCGCATGGCCTTTTTGCCGTATTTAGAGTGAGGGTTAAATCATGTACGGAAAATTTGGCTGTGGCGTAACACATGAACAGGCTGTAGAGGAATTCAACGGAGGAAAAACGGTCGTTCAGATTGCCAGAAAGTATGGTATCACAACAAAGGAAGTAAAGACCATTCTTCGGGAAGGCGAAATCGAAAAGAAGAAAGAAGAGAAGAAAACCGTCAAAGCCCAACGCGGTGTTATTTGCAGTCGAGCGCATTGCGAGTGGGGCAATAACACATACGGTGTCTGTTGCCTTCCTTGTTGTATGAAAAACAAAGTTCATCGAACTTAAACTGCCGGTGAAGGAGTTGATAACTTGGTTACACAGAATGTGATTAACGGCTTTGTGATTCCTGATGATATTGCTGAAATCAGGGATTTCCCGCGAGAATTTAAAATCAGCACCGTTGATTTTGTGTATCAGCGGATTGCTTTTCTAATCGAGTGCTTCCCTTTGAGGAAGGAAATCATTGAACTGGCTCAGTCAGACAACGATTGCCAGAAGATGAAAAGGAAAATCCTTAAAGGCGAAAATGACCTTACCATCATTCTTGCAGGGAATGATGGATTGACAGATACGGCACTTGACATCCTTTCGTATCTGGTCATCAAAGCCGATAAGACGAATCCCACGCTGTACCAGATTGTAAAGAAAATCGACGGCGAATCGGATAAGCTATTCGAAAAGATGTTCCACGAGAATGATTTGAGTAAGAGAACCATTACGCGTGGATTTAAGGCTGCATTGGACATTTTTCAGGCAGCATCCGTGAAGGACGAAGACAGTATCAGGAAAATCGTCAAAGATTTCGATAACTCCTTCTCTGACAGCGGCACGGAAGCGATGATGGCCTTTGTAAAAGAAGCAGTGTCCGATATCTGGGATGTCGCCACACTCGGCGATATGATTTATGCGCTGCGATACGACAGTGACTGTAACAGCTGGGATATGCCGGAAATGGCGGATTTCTTTACGCAAGCCGTCAAGAATGGCGTTGCTCCAGCGCCTCCGTTAAATATGTCCAGTCGTCCGCGTATCGATATGTGTATGAGTTCTTTCCGGATTTCTACCAGTATTGGTGTCAATCATCATTCGCTTTATAAGTTCCCCATCACGGAGAAAATGAAAGAGCGAATTTGCGCAATTATGGCAATGAGCTGCACAGTAGACCCGAGAAAGATGGTACATAGAGCGTCTATCGACAGAGGGATTCGTGATGCTTATATTGCTCTTGTCTGGCAATATGTTGTTTCTTCTTTTGGAGAAAAGCAGCAAAAGAATGCGATTCTCGAAAAGAGCACTACAATCTATAACCAGAGAAAGCTGAGAAAACGCGAACTCGAAAACAAAAAATACGAGGAGCAGCTAAAGCAAAAAGCTTCCGAAGTCAAAAAGGAAGTGGCTGAGGCAAGCACAAACGCCAAACTGGAAAAGGTCAAGAAAGAACTTTACGATTTCAAGGCCACATCCATGAAACGAGAAACGGCTTTGCGCAAAAAGAACGATGATGCCGAGAGTAGAATCCATGAACTGGAAAAGCTGTTGGCGAACGCAGAGCGAAAGCTCATTCAGCTTCGGCCAGAAACTTCCGAGTTTGATGACTTTGATGATTCCGATGCAGGTATCTGTGAACAGGAAACAGAAGTCATAGACTATCATAAAGAGCTGAATCAGATGGCAAAGAACAAGAAAATTGTTTTCTGCGGTGGACAGCAGAACTTTGTCAACATGCTTCGTAATGCACAGCCGGACATCTCGTATGTTGACCAGTGTAATCTGGCTACCTGCGATGCGCTTATCGCAAACAGTGACATTGTTATTTTCCGTGTTACACAGATGAGTCATTCTTTGTACGGAAAGGCGAAGCAGATTTGTAAGGCTCGTGGTATTCGATTCGAGCATCTGCCCAATGTTACATCTATTCCTCTTACAGAGGAGTTAATCTATACACTCATCACGAAAAAGGAGGCAACCGGTAATGAGTAAGGAGTCTTATATCGCCGAGTCTGAGGCGTTGAATAAGCTGTTCAACAATATGACACAGCGCAAAGTTGATGCCGCAGAAAAGGAAAAACTCAAGAAGGAGGAGAATAAGGGGGAACAGGTGGAAGCAAAGAAGCCTCTGCAGGCAGCTCCCACGACATCTCGTCCGATTCACTCTGAGTATCTCGAAAAGAAAAAGAAAGAAGAAGAAGAAGCAAAGCGCATCGAGGAAGCTCGCCGCGCAAAGATGCGCAAGCAAATTGAAAAGGAAGAAGCCGAAAAGGCAGAGCAGGAACGTAAGCTTGCGGAAGAACGCAAGAAGCAGGAAGCTGAAAGGAAGAAGAAAGAGGAAGAACGTCTCGCAAACCTTTTCGGTGTCACCGCTAAGAAAGAACCGAAACCGCAATCAAATCCCGCCGTCAAGCCTGCAACAAAGGATGAACCCGTAAAAGAAGAATCTCTTCCTGTAAAGGACGAATCCAAAGATGAGACTACCGAGTCTAAAACGAAGGAAGCGCTCCATGTTTTTGAAACGGTTCTGAACAAAACGGAAGAAAACGAACAAGGGCCGAAAGATGCCGAACCGGAACAGAAGAAGGTTGCTCCGGTGATTGCAAAGCCTCCTGTTTCCGAACAGATTTCGGAACAGCCCAAGCCTCCTGTCATTCCGGCTAAGGATAAAAAGCCCGTGACGGATAAGACGGCTTCTGCACCGGAAATGAAGCCAGAGGCGAAACCCGTTCAGAAGCCTGTTTCACAGCCTGCACAGCGCACAGAATCTCCTCAGAAAGGGAATAGTGCAATCATGGCTCGTGGACAGTCCGGTATGCAGATGGAGAAGCCTAAGACAGACAAGCTTTCCATTACCGGCATTGTTCCGATGAAGAGCGACCGTGGTTCAAAATATGATTCCGCCATGAAGGCTTCGAATGCATTCCGTACGAATGTATTTCTCACTTGCGTTTACAACGACGAGACGCGTGAAGGCGCTTACGGTATCGTGGTAGATATGGGAGATAAGCGAATCATCCACGGTATGTGTGGACACACGAGCGATGAATGGGAGTACGGCTTTGCCGGAGCTATCGAGGCTATGCGTATCTGCACGGAAAACAACGTGAAGGAAATCATGTTTGTTGTGCTGGACCCGCTTTGCGAAATTCTACAGCAAAACGCCGATGGTCTTCGTTGGGGGTATTCGTACACCCGTTCTCAGTTTACGAAGGCTATCGACGTTTTGAAGAGGGAAGCTGCTATCGGTTTTATCCCGGAGCACGTTGAGAGCGAGTTTCAGGACCTTGCCGAGACAATCGCTAAGACGCTGGTTTTCCCGGTAAACGATTAACCGTTCCTGTCATTGGAAATACCCAGCAGCCAGTCAGACGAAACATGTAAGGCTTTTGCTAAATTACATAGCATCTGCGCTCGCGGCATCGTCTTTCCTGACTCCCATTTTTGGATGCAGCGATAGGAACAATTCGTGCTTGCCGCCAACTGTTCTTGGCTGTAATTGATTTCCATTCGTTGCTTTTTGATTCGCTTTCCTACCATGGTATCAAAGGTGGATGGCATAAATAACTCCTTTCTTTTTGTTGTCTATGCGAACAAAAGTTCGTTGCTGGACAACTGCATGTGTGGTATCATGATAACAACAGGCAGTTGTATATTAGTTGTTCTTTCCGTTTTAACAACCGCTATACATCAGTCAGTGAGTCCCATCGTTATCTGGTAGACACTTATATTTTATCACGCAGAGTATCCCAAAATTCGTACTTTCAACTATATTGCGACTCGTTCGGAGGATTTTTTATGGAGATTATTGGAGTAGATACCGGAAACAAGGCAATGAAGACGCCTGGCTGTGAGCCGTTTCCCACTGGTCTTGTTCGTCACGGTACGACTGAACCGGCTATCAAAGGAGAGACGATGTGCTATATGGGGAAGTATTATTCTCTCAATGACAGCCGCACGCCTTATCAGCAGGATAAAACGAAGGATGATACTTACTTTTTGCTGACGCTGATTGCCGTAGCAAAGAACCTCATAAAGAAGTATCCCAATCAGAAATTCTACAAATACGATGTATGCCTCGCGATGGGCTTGCCCCCGCAGCATATGTCCCTGAAAGCGAAGTATGATGAGTATTTCGGCAAAAGCGGGAAACTTATCAATTTCATGTACAAAGATATCCCGTTTGAGATTACTGTCAAGCATGTCTTTGTCTATCCTCAGGGCTTTTCTATTACGGCAGCAAGCGAGATTCAGAAGGAAATCAAGCGCTATCCCCGTTCTTATGTCGTAGACATCGGCGGGTATACCACGGATGTGATTCGTTTCTCTGGTCGTGGCAACACTTATGCTCCGGACCTTTCTTTCTGCGAAAGCTATGACCGTGGAGTCATTGAACTTCTGAGCACTGTCGAGAGCGAGCTGCGTGTCCATTGTTCCTTGTCGGTCGATGACTACATGGCTGAGGCAATCCTTGCAGGGAACAACAACATGCTGGTCGATGAAAACGCCGTGAAAATTGCCAAGGAAACCGCAAACAATTATGCAACAGCATTGATTCGCACGATTTCCGAAAAAATCAAGGACGATTTCAAAACATCCTATTTTATCTTTATGGGTGGCGGTTCTGCTATGATGCGCGAAAGCATCGAGCGAGCCATTGACACCAAGAACCTTTTCTTCTTGACGGATGTAACCGCGAATGCAAAAGGATATGAAATCATGGCTCGTGCAAAGCTGACCATGAGCGGTGAAATTTAAGAGCACCGTTTTTGAAAGCGTGGTGAGCACTGAATGCCGCGTGGACGTCCCAAAAAGAATGAAGCAGAAAAAGAAACCGTTGGCACGACGGTACGAACCACACTTGTTTTTGATTTAAGCAAAGACAATCATGTACTTGTATATGATTATCTGAACAGTTTGCAACGCGGCGGAAAAACCGATGCGGTTGTAAATGCTATAATCGACAAGGCTACAAAACAACATGAGATGCAAGAAGCGCAGTCCATCTTAAAAGAGGAACTGCAAAACACAATAGCAGAAGAAATCAGAAACTGTATTCCTCAGATTGTAGATGCAGTGACAAGCAGCATTCAGAAAAACGGGATTGCGATAGCTGCGCCAGCTTCAAATTACTCTCCCCAAAACATTACAGACACACAAACCATCAACACAACTCCCAAAACAGAAGAAGTACCGCCTCCTATTTCAGAAGAAGCGATGCTTGCATTACAGTTAGCCGATATGTTTGGCGGCTAATCATTTGTCGTGATTGGCTTTCTCTATTTTATCGAGACGCTTAATCTTATTCTCAGCGTTATCTAATCTGTTGCGGTACTGAACTTCATTGGGTAACGCTTCACCATC
>ERZ1673702.624-NODE-624-length-47605-cov-12.450326_pt1 | contig 47605 bp, 41 predicted proteins | sample MGYA00580232_ERZ1673702 | MGnify/ENA primary metagenome ERZ1673702 (study PRJEB41218, sample SAMN15661792) | gut metagenome | host: Homo sapiens | place: Canada: London | collected 2015-08-20/2019-03-30 | study: EMG produced TPA metagenomics assembly of... | reverse complement strand
CCCAGTCGCCGCAGTAGTCGCCGGCAAGGCAGCTCGTGCCGCCCATGCGCCAGCGTTTCTCCCCTTCGGCGGGTTCGTGCGCCCCGACGATGGCCGGTTTATAGGGCATTTCGAGGCAGTCGGGCATATGGCAGGCGAACGACACGTCGAGCATCGCCGTATGCACGCCGGCATTTTCGACGATGTCCTCGACCGTCGAGACGAGGCAGCCCGTCCTCCAGGTGAAGGCGCTGCCCGGTTCGAGGATCAGCCGCAGGCGGGGATGGCGGGACTTGAAATCGCGCAGCAGGGCGATCAGCTCGTCGCAGTCGTATTCGGCGTGGGTCATCAGGTGCCCGCCGCCCATGTTGAGCCACCCGATCCGGTCGAGATATTGCCCGAAATGCTTTTCGACGGCTTCCAGCGCCAGCCTCAGGTGGTGCGGGCGCGACTCGCACAACACGTGGAAGTGCAGCCCGTCGATCCCGGCGGGAAGATCGTTCAGTTCATCGGCCGTAACGCCGAGGCGCGAGCCGGGGACACAAGGGTTATAAAGGTCGGTCTCCACGGGCGAATACTGCGGGTTGATGCGCAGGCCGCACGAAATGCCGCGCAACAGCGCCATCGGCCCGAAACGCCCGAACTGCGCGACCGAGTTGAAGGTGATATGGTCGCTGCAACGGAGTATCTCGTCGATATTGCGGTCGGTATAGACGGGAGCGTAGGTGTGCGCAGGCTTGCCGTACTCCTCGAATACAAGCCTCGCTTCGGCGGCGGAACTCGCCGTGGCACCGTCGGAATGGCGTGCCAGCTCGGGGAAAATGCTCCACATGGCGCAGGCCTTCAGGGCTACGATAATTTCGGCGCCCGACTCGCGGCGCACGCGGTCGATCACGGCCAGATTGCGATCCAGCAACGTCTCGTCGAGGACGTAGCACGGAGAAGGCAGCTTCAAGAAGTCAATCATCGAAATGTTTTCAATTGGATTCGATCCCTCGTCCCCTCCGCCCGGAAACGGTGCTGCCCGGCACGGCGGAGACGCTCAAAACGATGCAAAAATAGCAAATTACCGGCTAAACCATGACGCCCCGAGGGGGAATTTCGGCGAAATAGGTATTTATACTTACCGTCTTGCGGCCTGCGGCTGAAAGACACGGCAGAAGTACAGGCGGGAAATGCGGCGGACGGGGCCAAGAAACGGCCGGCGCGATGGCGGCAGGAAGGCTCAGAAACGGTGTTCTGTCTTGCCGGAACCGGGAAGCGGCGGCAGCGAGATGACAAACGCGGCGGACGGCAAGACACTGGCGTCGAACGTGAAAAGAGGCGGCGGAGGCGACAGGCAAGTAAAACGAGGGCGGCAGCCGGCAAATCAGGGCGGCCTACGGGGCGGAGGCGGAAATGCAGGGCAAAAAAAGGCGGCGGCAGATTTTCTGCCGCCGCAAGGGACACTGCCCCGCCCTGTTTATTGGGCGATGCAGATGCTCACACGGTTCTGTTCGACCCCGGGGAAAGGCTGGACGGTGTCGCCCCTGCCCTCGGCAGCGATGCGGTCGGCAGAGATGCCGGCCTGTTCCAATGCCGCTGCGACGCCCGCGGCACGTTGCCGCGAGAGTTTCAGGTTGATGGCGTGCGAACCCGTAGCGGCATCGGCATAGCCGACGATCTCGATCCGGGCGGAAGGATTGGCCTTCAGGTACTCGGCAAGCGCTGCGACCTTCGCCTGTTCGGAGGTGCGGATCTGCGCCGAACCGATACGGAAGAAGATATTTTCACGCAGTGCTGCCGGCTTCTCGGCGGCCTTCGTCACCGGAGCCTGCACGGGAGCGGGCTCCTGCACGGCAGGTTCCTCCTTTTGGGCGGGCTCGGTAGTCCGGGCGGGGGTTACGGGCGCAGCGGCGACTGCCGGGCGCGATTTCTTATAGTTCTTGCCGAAGCGGAAGGTGAACCCGGCCAGCGCATTGAACTGCCAGTCGAGGTTCCCGGCCTTCTTAGAGTTGTATTTGTCGGAAAGCATGTTGGTATTCAGCTCCACGCCGAACGACACGCAGTCCGAAAAGCGGAAATCGACGCCCAGCCCCAGGCGTCCGGCCACGAAGACCTTGCTGCCCGACCACACGTTCTGGAGCGTATAGCCCTGGTCGTCGAGGGCGTTGGCTTCGTCGTTGCCGAACGCCCCGTTCACGCCCACACCCGCGAACAGGTAAGGATTGACCGTGCGGCGGTAGTTGAACTTGCCGAACAGGTTGGCCAGGTCGAGCGTCACGTCGACGTTGCCCTGCAAATATTTATACTGGTAGACCGACTCGGGCGAGACCCAGGCGCCTTTGCTCTGCCAGCCGCTCAGGCCGAAGCGCAGGCCCCACGCGGGCGAGAACCGGTGCCCGGCGTAAAGCGCCACCGCCGGGGATACCAGCTTGCCGAAATCCACTTCGCCGAGCGTATAGGCGGCACCCGCCTGTACCTGCATGAACCAATGGCGTTTGAACTCCACTTTCTCTTTTTCCTCCGCAGGAGCAGCGGACAGGGATGTCGAGCACATCGCAAGTGCGGCGACGGCACATAGGATACATTTCATTTTCATACTATTCAAATGGGTTAATTGACGCCCAAATATAATAAAAATGTATCATATATAATACAATAAAGGGTACAAGTTTCACGTTGCGACCGAAAATACGGCATAATAAGACCGGAAAAAGGGGATCGGCCATGAACCGATCCCCTTTTTGGGAATTTACCGCCCTGCGCGTCAGAGCTCGATGTCCACGTCGAACAGTTCGTGCCACGGAAGCCCCTGCTGGCCGAGCTCGGCCAGGAACGGATCGGGATCGAACTCCTCGACATTGAACACGCCGGCACCGCGCCAGAGCCCCTTGGCCCACATCGACGCGCCCAGCGCCGCCGGTACGCCCGTAGTGAAGCTGACGGCCTGCGTCCCGGTCTCCCGGTAGGCCTGTTCGTGGTCGCAATTGTTATAAATATAATAGGTGCGCTCCTTGCCGTCCTTGATGCCGCGGATACGGCAGCCGATCGAGGTCTGGCCGTGGTAATTGGCGCCCAGCGACTTGGGATCGGGCAGCACCGCCTTAAGGAACTGGATCGGGACGATCTCGACGCCGTTGTAGATAATCGGGTCGATACGCGCCATGCCGATGTTTTGGATAACGCGCAGGTGCGTGAGGTATTCCTGGCCGAAGGTCATCCAGAAACGTGCACGCCTGATGGTCGGATAGTTCTTGACCAGCGACTCGAGCTCCTCGTGGTAGATCACATACGACTCGCGCTCGCCGATACCCGGGTAATTGAGCGTACGGTGTATCTCATGCGGCTCGGTGGTAACCCACTCGCCGTTCTCGAAATAACGCCCTTTCTGCGTCACCTCGCGGATGTTGATCTCGGGATTGAAGTTCGTGGCGAAAGCCATGCCGTGGTTGCCCGCGTTGCAATCCACGATGTCGAGGTAGTGGATCTCGTCGAAATGGTGCTTGGCGGCATAGGCCGTGAAGATGGCCGTCACGCCCGGGTCGAAACCGCAGCCGAGGATCGCCGTGAGCCCGGCGGCCTTGAAACGATCCTGGTAGGCCCACTGCCACGAATATTCGAAATGGGCCTCGTCCTTGGGTTCGTAGTTGGCCGTGTCGAGGTAATTGCAGCCGCATTCGAGGCAGGCGTCCATGATGGTCAGATCCTGGTAAGGAAGCGCCACGTTGACGACGATGTCGGGTTTGAACGCGCGGAACAGCTCGCAGAGCTCCGGCACATTGTCGGCGTCGACCTGGGCGGTCTTCACACGGTTGCCGCCGATGGCCGCCGCAACGGCATCGCATTTGGATTTGGTTCGGCTGGCCAGCATCACGTCCGAAAAGACGGGATTGGCTGCGATTTTCTGGGTGACGACCGTCCCGACACCTCCGGCACCGATAATTAGCGCTCTACACATAGGTATTGTGGATTTAAAGTTTATTTTTTCGTATTAACGAGTACAAAAATATCGTTTTATTTTGGTAAAACAAAAATATTCTATACATTTGCACCACCAAAACGGAAAGTAATTTCCGATTGGCACACGGAGATTCCGTAGCTCAGCTGGTAGAGCACAACACTTTTAATGTTGGGGTCCTGGGTTCGAGCCCCAGCGGGATCACGGAGAACGGCCGCCTTGAACAAGGCGGCCGTTTTTTCACGGCTGCAAGCCGCAATTTCCTGCATAATTGATTATTCGCAAGATTGTCGTATCTTTGCGGCACTATCGGACGACAAACCTTTCAATGCCATTGGACAAGGATACCCTTTATTTCATCCGGCTGGTAAGCAGCGGAGCGGGCCTCGGGGCCGCCCCCGTGAGCGATACCGCCGTCACGCCGGGATCGTGGGAGCGGATTTACCGCATGGCCGCCGACCACGGGCTGAGCGCCGTCGTGTGGGACGGCATATGCCGGCTGCCCGCAGCACAGCAACCGCCGCGCGAAACCCGCATACGCTGGGCGCTGTCGGCCGAGAAACTGGAGGAAAGGTACCGCCACCAGCAGCAAACGGCCTCAAAACTCGCAGCGCGGTTCTCCGAAGAGGGGCTCCGCATGTTGCTGCTCAAAGGGCTCGGGCTGAGCCGCGACTACCCCATCCCGGAGCACCGGGAATGCGGCGACATCGACATTTACCTCTACGGCCAATCGGACAAGGGCGACCGCGTCCTGCATGAGATCGGGGCACACCTCTATTTCGACGTCCCCAAGCATTCGGAATACATCTGGGACGGGGTGCTGATAGAAAACCACAGGACAATACTCAACGTGCGCCGCAACAGGACGGAGCGGGAGCTGAACGCCGTGTTGGTGCGGTTGCTGGAGAAGGAGGGCACGCACGGCCTGGCGCCGGGCATACAGGCACCCCGGGCGACATTCAACGCCATATTCCTGATACGCCATGCCGCCGTGCATTTCCAGAAGGAAGGAATTGTGCTGCGGCACCTCTGCGACTGGGCATGTTTCCTGACACGGCATTGGGACGAGATCGACCATGCACTGTTCCGCACGGCGATGGAGGACTACCGCATGGACAGGTTCGCTGACCTGATGACGGCCGCCGCCGTGGAATACCTCGGGGCGGAGGTTCCGGGCCCGGAATGCGAAGCGGGGATGCTCGGACGGTTCATGGAGGAGGTACTCACCCTGTCGCCGATGCCGGACAAGCTCCTGCCGCGCTTGTTGCGCAAACTGTCCGGCCCGTACCGGAACCGCTGGCGGCTGCGCGAAGTGCTCCGGACACCCGTATGGAGGTATTATTACGATACGGTGCGCGGCCAGTGGAACGAGAAATTCACCGTATTCAGGTAGCCGCAGGCCGCAGGCGCCGGAATTCCCGGCCGAATCCGCCCCCGGGGAAAGCTGGCCGAGAAAGGACAAAAACAACCACGATCCAGGAAAATCTTTTGCCGGATATTTTGGATTTAAAAATAAAGAGCTATATTTGCATCGTAAAACAACGCAAGGTATACGCTATTTAGTGCGTATCGGCAAGAAATAAGGACATAAAGAGGCGCAAAACTGGAATATCCAGCCCTTTTTGTGTCCTTTATTGTTTGTTACGCGGGCGGAATAGCCTATTCCCGGCATGGCAACGGAGTTGACGGAGCGGGAAAAATTCGTATCTTTGCGTTCGACAGGAAAAAATGCGCAGGCCCTATCGTAGGGATGTACATGAGACAAGAGTCGTATTCCGACACAATTATTTCATCGATTGACAACCGCACCCATGCGGAGGTGTCCCCAGGGTATGCCCATGGCTGAAAATCCGGAAAACAGACAATACTGGTATGCATTGCGCGTCACCTACGGCCGCGAGATGCTCGTAAAGGGCTATCTGGACGGCATCGGCGTGGAAAGCTATATCCCGATGCACTTCGCCCGACGGACATACGGGGAGCGGACGCGCAAGGTTTGGGAGCCGCTCATCCACAATCTGCTGTTCATCCGCACTTCGGCCCTGCGCCTGAAGGAGATCAAGGCCAGCACCACCCTGCCGATCCGCTACATCATGGATCGGGAGACAAAGGCGCCGACGGTGATACCGGACAACCAGATGCGGGATTTCATGGCGGTCGTGGCGACACGCAACGAGCATGTCGAGATCGTGGCACCGCAGGACGTCGACCTGGCCGGAGGCGATGCCGTCCGCGTGACCGGCGGGGTGTTCGCCGGGATCGAGGGCCGCTACATCCGGCACAAGGGGCACAGCAAGGTCGCCGTGGCGATCAAGGACATAGCCACCGCACTGACGGCTTACGTGCCGCTGAGGTATATCGAAAAAATAAATCAGCAGATCCTTCTTCCCACACATACGCAATCTGCGCAACGTTAATTCGAAAATTAACGCCTCTAAATTTTCGGTTATGAAACAAGTCATGCGGGAGTCTTTGCTCATAAAGCTTCCCGTCATCATCGGAGACCTATTCTTACTGAACCTGTCCTGGATACTGGCGCTCACGCTGTATCCGCAACCGGCCTGTATCGCCCGCTCGCTGGAGATATTCGCCTGTCTCAACATCTGCTTCATCCCGGGCCTCTCGTGGTTCGGCGTGATCCTCTCCTCGCGGATCGTCCCCTACGAGGAGATCATCCGCCGCGTATTCTACGTCGTACTCTGCCACCTGGGGTTCTTCGTGCTCATCCAGACCGTATGGAGCTACGGGCTGCTGCCGGTGCACCTGATGGGGACGTTCTACATCGTGCTCACCATTCTGCTGATGCTGTGGCGCTACACCTGCCGCATCGTGGTCAAGGTCACGCGCGGACACGGCCGCAACGCCCGCCGCGTGATCATCGTCGGAAGCAAGGACAATGCGGTGGAGGTATACCACGAAATGGTCGACAACACCAGCACGGGTTACCGCGTGCTCGGCTATTTCAGCAACCACGACGACCACACCCTGCCGGACAACACCCCCTGCCTGGGTAGCGTGGACGAGGCGCTGCCGTGGCTGGAGGCACACCCGGTAAACGAAGTGTACTGCTGCCTCTCGACGGATCGTTACGCGGAAGAGATATTCCCGATCATGGATTTCTGCGAAAACAACTTCGTCCGCTTCTTCTACGTGCCCAACCTGCGCAACTACATGAAGCGCACGATGAACCTCGAACTGCTGGGCAACGTACCGATCCTCTACATCCGCGAGGAGCCGTTGCGGCAGGCGTCGAACCGGTTTATCAAACGGGCATTCGACGTCACCGTATCGAGCCTGTTCCTCTGCACGCTGTTCCCCTTCATCTATATTTTCGTGGCCATAGGCACCAAACTGACCTCGCGGGGCCCGGTGCTCTTCCTGCAGGAGCGCAGCGGGGAGAACGGCCAGACGTTCAGGTGCATTAAATTCCGTTCGATGCGCGTCAACGCCGATGCCGACAGGGTGCAGGCGACCAGGGACGACCCGCGCAAGACCCGGTTCGGGGATTTCCTGCGCCGGTCGAGCATCGACGAGCTGCCCCAGTTCATCAACGTGCTCAGGGGCGACATGTCCATCGTGGGGCCGCGGCCGCACATGCTCCAGCACACCGAGCAATACTCGAAACTCATCAATAAATATATGGTTCGCCACCTGATCAAACCCGGCATCACGGGATGGGCCCAGGTGACGGGATACCGCGGCGAGACCCACTCCCTGAGCCAGATGGAAGGCCGCGTACGCCGCGACATCTGGTACCTGGAAAACTGGTCGCTGCTGCTCGACATCCGCATCATCTTCATGACGGTATGGAATGCCCTGCGGCAGGATGAGAACGCATATTAATTTCATAAACCTATGAAAGGCATTATCTTGGCAGGAGGCAGCGGTACACGGTTGTACCCGATCACGAAGGGGGTCAGCAAGCAGCTGTTGCCTGTTTACGACAAGCCGATGGTCTACTACCCCTTATCGGCCTTGCTGCTGGCTGGCATCCGCGACATCCTCCTGATCTCTACGCCAGAGGATCTGGGCGGTTTCCGCCGTTTGCTGGGCGACGGCTCCGACTACGGGGTTCGTATCACGTATGCCGAGCAGCCGTCCCCGGACGGTCTTGCCCAGGCTTTCCTGATCGGCGCGGATTTCATCGGCAATGACTCCGTGTGTCTGGTTCTGGGCGACAACATCTTCCACGGCTCGGGCTTCACGGGCCTTCTTCGCGAGGCAGTCCGCACGGCCGAGGAGGATGGCAAGGCTACGGTCTTCGGCTACTGGGTCGACGATCCCCAGCGTTACGGCGTGGCGGAGTTCGATGCGGCGGGCAACTGCCTGTCGATCGAGGAGAAACCGGAACACCCGAAATCGAACTACGCGGTCGTGGGCCTGTACTTCTATCCGAACAAGGTCGTGGATGTGGCCAAGGGTATCCGGCCCTCGGCGCGCGGGGAGCTTGAGATCACGAGCGTCAACCAGTCGTTCCTGCAAAGCGGCGAGCTGAAGGTGCAGACGCTTCAGCGCGGCTTCGCGTGGCTGGACACGGGCACGCACGACTCGCTGGCCGAGGCCTCGATCTTCGTGGAGGTCATCGAGAAACGCCAGGGTCTTAAGATCGCCTGCCTGGAGGGCATCGCCTACCATAACGGCTGGATCACGGCCGCGAAGCTCCGGGAGTTGGCGCAGCCGATGCTCAGGAACCAGTACGGGCAGTACCTGTTGAAACTCACCGACGAAACCCGACACTGATACCATGAAAGTCATCCCTACCGAAATAGAAGGTGTCGTCCTCCTCGAACCCGAGGTGTTCGGGGACGCTCGGGGTTATTTCTTCGAGAGCTATTCTGAGCAGTCCTTCGACAGGCTCGTACGCCCCGTGCGGTTCGTGCAGGACAACGAGTCGATGTCGAAGTACGGCGTTCTTCGCGGGCTTCACTTCCAGCGGGGGGCGCATGCACAGTCGAAGCTGGTGCGCGTTGTCCGGGGCCGCGTGCTGGACGTCGCGGTGGACATCCGCCGCGGCTCGCCCACGTTCGGGCGGCACGTCTCCGTGGAGCTCTCGGGGGACAACAAACGGCAGTTCTTCGTGCCGCGGGGCTTTGCGCACGGCTTCTCGGTGCTGAGCGACGAGGCTGTATTCCAATACAAGTGCGACAACCTCTATGCCCCCGAATCGGAGGGCGCCATTGCATGGAACGACCCGTCGCTGGGCATCGACTGGCGCCTGGCGCCGGGGGATGTCGTCCTCTCGCCCAAGGACAGCGGCCACCCGCGGCTGGCGGAGGCCGCGGAACTGTTCGACTACAATACGGACTACTATGCTTAATATCCTGATTACGGGCGCCCGGGGGCAGCTGGGGAGCTCCTTGCGGCAGCTTGGGAGCGTATCGCCCAACAACTACCTGGCCACCGACGTCGCGGAGCTGGACATCACCGACGCCGGGGCGGTGCTTCAAACGGTCAAGGAACAGCGTATCGACGTGATCGTCAACTGCGCGGCCTACACGAACGTGGAGCGTGCCGAGGAGGACGAGGCAAGGGCCGACCTGCTCAACCACAAGGCCGCGGCATACCTCGCAGCTGCGGCCAAAGAAACGGGTGCGACGCTGATCCACGTCTCGACGGACTACGTCTTCGACGGCACGGGGCACAGGCCCTACACGGAGGATATGGCGACCTCGCCGCTGGGGGCCTACGGGCGTACGAAGCTGGCGGGCGAGGAGGCCGTGAAGGCCTCGGGGTGCCGCTACCTGATCCTGCGCACGGCATGGCTCTATTCGGAGTACGGGAACAACTTTCTGAAGACGATGCTGCGGCTGACCTCGGAGCGTGAGACGCTGCGCGTGGTCTTCGACCAGGTGGGCACTCCGACCTACGCCGGAGACCTGGCGCTTGCGATCTTCTCCCTGATCGAGGCGGGGCGCTACACGGGCAACGAGGGGGTGTACCACTTCACCGACGAGGGCGTGTGCTCGTGGTACGACTTCGCGGTGGAAATCGCCGCGGCCGCGGGCCATGACACGTGCCGTATCATCCCCTGCCACACGTCGGAATACCCCACGAAGGCCACCCGCCCGGCCTACTCGGTGCTGGACAAGACCCGCTTCAAGGAGACCTTCCAAATGGATATCCCGCACTGGAGGGAGGCCTTGATCTACTGCATGAAACGACTTCAACGACAATAGATATGGCGAAAATAACTTTTGGCTATGTCAGTAAGGCAAACCCCTTCATCGACCGGAAGGCATGGAGCGGCACAATTTTCAAGATCCGGGAGTCGATCGAACAGGCCGGATATACGGTGCGATGGATCCCCTATACCACCCCGTTTTTTTCCAAGTTTATCCTGGGACTGTACCATTTGTATGCAAAACTTACGGGAAAGAATATCGTCTACTCCCACATCCCGCTGATTGCCCGGATGGAAGCGCACAGCATCGATAAAAAACTGATTGCAGGATGCGACATGCTGTTTTTCAGCGGAGGCTCCCAGGTGCTGTCCCGGATCGAAACGGATAAACCGGTATTCTACCTCAGCGATGCCACCTTTGAACTGATGGTCGACTATTATTGGCCGAACCTCGCCGCATGCAGCGTCAGATATGGAAACTCCATCGAACAGCGGGCTTTGGATAAGGCTTCGGTAATTATTCATTCTTCTGAATGGGCGAGTAACTCGGCCCGGGATTATTACCACATTCCGGCGTCTAAACTGAATGTGATAGAGTTTGGTGCCAATATCGATGAAAATAAGATACAAACTCCTGTTAAACAGGAGTTTGCAGGGGGGGGGTATTTGCTCCGCATACTGTTTTCCGGGGTCGACTGGGAGCGGAAAGGCGGCGAGATTGCTGTAGATACGGTCATGCAGCTTAATGCCGCCGGTATCCGTGCGACGCTGTATGTCGCAGGTATTAAAGACCTGCCTCAAAAACACCGGGATAATCCGCATGTTAAAAACATCGGCTTTTTGAATAAGAATATTCCCGAACAATATCACCAGTATGTGCAACTTTGGCAGCAAGCCGATATTCTGTTGTTGCCGACACGCGCGGAATGCTCTGCCATCGTGTATTGCGAGGCTGCGGCTTACGGAATCCCCGTTTTCACGACCGATACCGGCGGAATAGCTAATTATGTCGTGAACGGCGTGAACGGATACAGGCTTCCCCTGACAGGTACGGGAGCCGATTTTGCCAACAAGATAAAGGAGTGCATATGCAAGCAGGAATTTTCCGGATTGTCTGAAAATGCAAGGAGATTATATAAAGAAAAATTGAGCTGGCCGGCCTGGTCTTCCCGGTTTGCTGAAATGGTGGAAACTTATTCCGAACGAGAAAATCAAATATAAGATACGAGATAATGGCACCAAAACGCACCATCCTGATTACGGGCGGCGCGGGCTTTATCGGCTCGCACGTAGTACGCCTGTTCGTGACGAAATACCCGGATTACCGGATCGTGAACCTGGACAAACTGACCTATGCGGGGAACCTTGCCAACCTGCGGGACATCGAGGATTCCCCGAACTACGTGTTCGAGAAGGGTGACATCTGCGACCTGGATATGCTGCGGGCGCTGTTCGGGCAGTATGACATCGACGGGGTCATCCACCTTGCGGCCGAAAGCCATGTCGACCGCTCGATCAGGGATCCGTTCACCTTCGCGCGTACGAACGTCCTGGGCACGCTCTCGCTGCTCGAGGCGGCACGGGAATACTGGAACGGAGAGTGGGAGGGCAAATTGTTCTACCACATCTCCACCGACGAGGTGTACGGGGCGCTGGAGCTTACCCGTCCCGAGGGAGATGCTTCGGGCGGGGAGAGCGGCGGCGGGCCCTTCGGCGAGGAGTTCTTCACCGAAGAGACGAAGTACGCCCCGCACAGCCCCTACTCGGCCTCGAAAGCCTCGTCCGACCACTTCGTGCGGGCTTACCACGACACGTACGGGATGCCGACGCTGGTGACCAACTGCTCGAACAACTACGGGCCCTACCAGTTCCCGGAGAAGTTGATCCCGCTTTTCATCAACAACATCCGCCACCAAAAGCCGCTGCCCGTGTACGGCCGCGGGCAGAACGTGCGCGACTGGCTGTACGTCGAGGATCATGCACGGGCCATCGACGTGATCTTCCACAGGGGCAAGGTCTCCGACACGTACAACATCGGGGGCTTCAACGAATGGAAGAACATCGACCTGATACGGGTGATCGTCAGGACGGTGGACAGGCTGCTGGGGAATCCCGAGGGGACATCCGAAAAACTGATTACCCATGTCACCGACCGTGCCGGACACGATATGAGGTACGCCATCGACTCGCGCAAGCTCAAGCGCGAACTGGGCTGGGAGCCCAGCCTGCAGTTCGAACAGGGAATCGAAAAAACTGTCCAATGGTACCTCCAAAACCAAAAATGGATGGACGACATAACTTCTGGCGAATACCAAGAGTACTATCAGAGCATGTATAAGGACAGGTAAGCCTACCAAACAAAAAATCCGGCAAACAAAGGTAAACAGAATGACAGTCCAGACATCATCGGGAAATAACAAACGAATAGCGAAAAATACTCTTCTGCTCTATTTTCGGATGATATTCATGATGGCTGTAAGTCTTTACACAAGCCGAGTCGTCCTGAATACGCTGGGAGTTGAAGATTTCGGTATATATAATGTCATCGGCGGAGTCGTCGCCATGTTCTCCGTCATTTCCGGCGGATTATCCGCAGCGATAAGCAGGTACATAACATTCGAGCTGGGACAGGGCAATACCGCAAAATTAAAATCCGTATTTTCATCGTCGGTAACAATCCAGATCGGGCTGGCGCTCCTGATCTTCGTATTGGCCGAAATAGGGGGCGTATGGTTCCTGAATGAAAAAATGAACCTGCCGGAGAGTCGTATCGGCGCTGCCAACTGGGTGCTTCAGTGTTCCATACTGACGTTCATGGTGAACCTGATCAGCGTTCCGTACAATGCGGCGATCATTGCACACGAACGAATGCAGGCTTTTGCGTATATCAGCATTATCGAAGTAGTACTCAAGCTGTTGATCGTCTACATACTCGTCATTTTTTCATTCGACAAGTTAAAATTGTACGGTATATTACTACTGGCCGTCGCCTGTGTCATCCGGATCGCTTACGGCATCTACTGCAAGCGAAATTTCAAAGAGTGCACATATCATTTTACATTCAACAAAGCCCTTCTGAAAGAAATGATGGGATTTGCCGGCTGGAATTTCATCGGGGCTTTTGCGGGGGTTTTGCGGGATCAGGGGGTCAATATCGTCATAAATCTGTTTTGCGGCCCGGTCATCAACGCAGCGCGCGCTATCGCATTCCAGGTGAACGTCGCCGTCAACGGATTTGCAACTAATTTTATGACTGCAATCAATCCGCAAATCACGAAAAGCTACGCATCGGGCGACTACCTGTATATGCTTACATTGGTACAAAGCGGCGCCCGTTTTTCATTCTACCTGCTGTTGCTGCTATCGCTCCCGATCATCATCGAAACGAATACGATCCTGACGCTATGGTTGAAAAACGTCCCGGAATACACCGTAATCTTCGTCCGGCTGGTTCTGGTATTCGCCATGTGCGAAGTCTTGTCCGGCACGCAAATAACGGCTTTGCAGGCAACCGGCAATATACGGAACTACCAGATCGTCGTCGGAAGCCTTCAATTGCTCAATTTTCCGATCTCCTACCTATTGCTGGGCAAAGGTTATGCACCAGAGACGACCATGTACGTAGCCATTTGCCTCTCTTTGGGATGCCTCTTCGCCCGCCTCTGGTTTCTTCACCGGCAGGTGGAAATATCCATAAAGTCCTACTTTACCCAAGTGCTGTTGAATGTCTGCGTAGTGGCTGTTCTGGCAGCAATCTGCCCTATAATAGTCTCTCACCTGATGAATGCCGGCATTTTGCGGTTATTCGTAGTTTCCGGCGTATGTGCCATCGCAACTTTGATCGTCATTTACTATGTCGGACTGTCGGTGCAGGAGCGGATTTTCGTGCAGAAAAAAATAGTAGCCAGAATCAAACAGAAATGTTCTGCATAAAAGTATGATCAATATTGCAGATATACACGATTGTTTCGGATGCGGGGTTTGCGCCAAGGCTTGTCCCAAACAAATCATCGCATTGAAGTTAAATAAAAACGGCTTTTACGAACCCCGCATCGAATCGGCGGATCAGTGTATAAAATGCTCGATCTGCGTAGAGGTTTGCGCTTTTGCAGCAGACAGCCAGGTTATAGACCTTAAACCGACAAGTTATGCGGCATGGAGCCTGAACGACGATATCCGCAAAAATTCATCCTCCGGGGGAATCGCTTTTGAAATCGGCCGGCAAATGCTGCAGCAAGGCTTCAAAATATGCGTCGTCCGTTATAATTATGCAAAACAGATTCCGGAACATTATATCGCACGAAACGAGGAAGAGCTGGCTGCATCTGCAGGAAGCAAATATCTGCAGAGCGATACAACCGACGGATTTGCGGGAATAGATATCCATGACAAATACGTGGTGACGGGCACCCCTTGTCAAATCGCATCTTTCCGACGCTACATCCGGCGTTTCAGGGTTGAATCGAATTTCATCCTCGTGGATTTCTTTTGCCATGGAGTTCCGTCGATGCTGTTATGGCAAAAATACCTGCGCACGATCGGCGAAAACGCAAAACTCACGGACATCAAATGGCGAAGCAAACGGCGGGGCTGGCACGACTCATGGGCCATGGACTACACATATTCGGCATCAGACGGAATAGCCAAAGGATTTTCAGCATTATCGGATGGAGATCTTTTTTATAAAATATTCCTAAAAGATATGTGTTTAGGTTCTGCCTGCTACAAACAGTGCAAATATAAACTCGACAACTCAGCCGCGGATTTGCGGGTCGGCGACCTCTGGGGTTCCCGCTATCAGGATAACGAACAAGGTGTCAGCGCGCTGATCCCGTTCACGGAGCGAGGCCAAAATATCGTCGAAATATTGCAAGGCTGCCATATATCGGAGATTTCATTCGAAACGGCAGCGGAGGGACAAATGCGGGAGAACGCCCGACAACCCGGCAATTATGATCACATCATGTCGCTGCTGCGAAACCCGAAAATTTCGCTCAGACAAATAGAGCGCTACGTAACCCGTCGAGAACAATTAACGCGGATAGTAAATCACGCCCGTCATCCGACAGCGACAATGCGCAAACTCATAAAACGCATCGCAAAATGAAAATAGCGACGATTACCTGTCATAACGTTTATAATTACGGAGCCTCTTTGCAGGCGTACGCACTGCAACGGTATCTGTCGCAGGAGGGACACGATGTCGAGATCATCGATTACAAGCCCTATTATCTGAACAGCAGATATAACTGGCGGCATATTCCCGCTGAATCAAGATTATATCCCTATAAAGATTACGTCGGGACACAATGTATCTATTTTCTGCTCAAAAACCGGAAAATATACAAAACGATCGGCCGGAAACGTAAATTCGACGATTTCAGGCAAAAATTCCTGACGCTTACCGACAATACCTATACTTCGGCCGAAGAGCTAAGGGCCACTCCACCGCAGGCAGATTTATATATTGCCGGAAGCGACCAGATTTGGAACACGGCGTGTGAAAACGGAAAGGATGCAGCGTTCTATCTCGATTTCGGATCCGACGATACGCGGCGTATCTCCTATGCAGCCAGTTTTGCAGTATCGGAGATCGCTCCCGCATACAGGGCTTTCGTCACGAAAAAACTGCAGCGATTCGATGCGATATCGGTGCGGGAGCAGACAGGGGTAAGAATAATCAGGGATCTTTCTGTCGGCAGAACGGCAGAACAGGTGGAAGATCCGGTTTTTCTGTTGAACAGACAAAGCTGGGAGGAAATTTCCGCGGACATAACACCCCAAGAAAGGTATGTTCTCGTATATGATTTCTCGAATGATCCCACTATTAGGGAACATGCACGGCAAATAGCCCGGCAGCTCGGCGCCAGATTGTATTCCCTGAACGATTTCGCACCGCTTGCCTATGCGGAACGGAATATTTCGGACGCCGGGCCGCTGGAATTCCTCGCATGGATTAAAAATGCGGAATTCGTCATTTCGAATTCGTTTCATGCGACGGCATTCTCCGTCCTTTTCCATAAACCGTTCCTGACCTATCCGCTCCGGGGCAGAACGAACCATTCGCGGATGCGGGATTTCCTGAACGGATTGGGAATGACCGACAGATTCGATCCTCAACAGATACAGGACACGACACCCCTGTCAACTCCGGATTGGAAGCGCATAGACGATCTTCTGTCCGGGAAAATCGACACGAGTAAAAGCTTCCTGTCACATAATACCAATTCATAATATGAAAGTACTTTGGTTTGCCGTAAATCCATCTCTTTACGATGCCCACCGGAACGGCGAACATAACGGCGGCGGTTGGATCGCATCCTTGGAAAAAATAATCCGAACATCAGATAACATCCGCCTGGGGGTAGCATTCGAACATCCGGATCCGATATTCAAGAAAGAAATCGACGGGGTGTGTTATTATCCGATCCGGGTAAAACCGGGATTGCGGCGACGCATATACGCATCGGAAAAAGACAAGATAATTATTGCGGACTGCCTGAAAGTCATAGAGGATTTCAAACCGGACATCATCCATGTTTTCGGTTCGGAATGGGGATTCGGATTGGTTGAGAAATACGTAGACATACCAGTCGTCATCCACATGCAGGGCAGCCTTCCTCCCTATGTAAATGCCTCGTATCCTCCAGGCTATAATTTCTTCACCCAGTGGAAAACATCGCACTACAACCCTATCGTACTGTTAAAAAGACGATTTGTATGGAGTAGAAATGACAACTATAAAGTAGCACGTGAAATAGATATCCTGAAACACTGCCGTTATGTCATGGGGCGAACGAACTGGGATTACAATATCACACGCCTGTATGCCCCAGACTCACAATATTATCATTGTAATGAAGCACTACGCCCAGTCTTCTTCAATCCCCCGAAAACATGGACATTTCGACAAAGGAAGCGCATACAATTGCTCAGCGTCGGGTCATGCAGTATGGTCAAAGGCATGGATCTCCTTTTGAAGACAGCCAAATTATTAAAAGATCATACGGATTTTGATTTCGAATGGCTTATTGCCGGCCCCACCGGGTCTTTCTCTTTCTTCGAGAAAAATGAACGTACGCCTCATGATGCAGTCAACATAAAATTTCTGGGAACACTTTCGGCCGAAGATTTAGCCGTTCAACTTGCAGAGGCCGACATCTACGTACATACAGCATATATCGACAATTCTCCTAATTCATTATGCGAGGCCCAAATAATCGGAATTCCAGTCATCACGACCTATGTAGGCGGAATTCCGTCTCTCGTCAAAAACTACGAAACCGGCATTCTCATCCCGTCAAATGAACCGCACATGCTGGCAATGGAGATCGTTAAACTGAGCCGGGATACAAAATTAATGGAGCAACTGAGTCACCAAGGACAACTAGCAGCCCGGCAACGGCATAATCCCGAATCTATCAAAAATACGTTAACCGATATCTATCAAAAAATTATTTCTCATCAACAAAGATGTATGTCAAAAATATCCGACCAAAATAATCCAGAGTAATGTATCGTACAATTCGTTTATACGGATCTAAGATCATAAATATCGTCCGATTAAGTTCATTTTTACGGATACGGACACTTTGCGTGTTATTCATCCAACTGATACGGGATTTTTTCTATTTTCATTTCAAAGAATGCTGTTTTTTTGAAAACCAGAAAATAGATTCTATTCGCCGATGGATGGATGAACATTATTGCGATATGGTTCCTGCAACATTTCCATCGCTACAAGAAAAGTCAAATAACGATCCGGTATGGATCTTTTGGTATCAGGGAGAGACTGCAATGCCTGAAATTGTAAAAATATGTTACAATAGTATTGTCTCGAATATACATGACCGGCCAGTCCATTTATTGACCAAAGATAATATTGCCTCACACGTTACACTTCCTAATTATATTTATGATCGATTGAATAGAGGAGAACTTTCATACACCCACTTTTCCGACATATTACGCATTTGTTTATTATTTGATAAAGGCGGTATTTGGATGGACAGTACTTTACTGATTACCGATTCAATATCAATTCCTGCCCCAGACTATTTTCACTCAATAAAAATTGTGACTGGATCCAATACCACCATATCTGCATACAGGTGGGCTACATTTTTCCTTGCATCAACTCATGGTAATCCAGCATTTGGCACTATCCAAAGTATCTTTCTTAAATACCTCCAAGAATACAATAAGATGATCGATTATCTTCTGATAGATTACATCTTCGACCTAATTTATCGGAAAAACGATTCATTCCGCAGAAGCGTAGACACGATGCCCTATACATCCCCATATTTACACCAATTGCTTTCCGAGATGAACCAACCATATGATGCAGAAAAATTCGATCGCATCAAACAAGAAACGACGGTTTTCAAACTAAACCATCGGTTATCATATTATGAAACGGCAGATGGTAAGGAAACATTATACGGGTATTTGAAAAATAAATTTTTAAATACAAAATAAAAAATGCTTTATAAATATGTACGAACATTCGGCAATTTACTTCATTGTATATGGCCATATTCGCTTTCACAACGGTTTAGCCGATATTACGCATGGTTTTATACAGCATGGATTGCACATAACGTCCGAAAAATAGGGCTTCATACAGAGGTAGAACCGGGATTATATTTAGTCAATGGGAAAAAATACATTGAGATTGGGGACTATTGTCTTATCGGCCGCAATTCCCATATCACGGCTCATGAAATGCCGCAATACAATACTCCGGTGAAAATATCGATTGGTGACGGCTGCATGTTCGGTCCGGATATGCATATCACCGCAGTCAATTCTATCCGGATCGGTAAAAACGTCCGCACGGGGAAAAGCGTGCTCATTTCGGACAATTCGCACGGAGATCCCAAAGATATGGCGCTCCGGAACATCGCACCGAATGCCCGGCCTATTTATTCCAAAGGTGCGATCGTCATCGGAGACAATGTGTGGATCGGGGAGAAAGCCGCGATTTTGGCCGGAGTCACGATCGGCGAGGGGGCCATCATCGGTGCGAATGCGGTGGTTACAAAAAATATTCCCCCGTATTCGATCGCGGCAGGGATTCCGGCCCGAATTATAAAATAATGACTGCATGAATCCATTCTTGATTATAGCGGCACTGCTAATTCTGTACTCATTAAAAAACTACAAACAAGGTTTTTTTCTCTTTCTGGCGTTCCGGCTGTTCCTAAACAACAACATAAACCTGATAAACCTTCCGGGCGTTCCGTTATTGACCCTGGAAGTATTCATGTCGATCTTCTTCGCACTGCTATATGTAATCAAAAGAAAAAGATACAGCCGGGTAATAACGACATCTCCCCTGCCGTTCAACAAGGCATTTATCTGGGTACTATTGTCCTATGTAGTATCGAGCTTTATTTCGATCGCCGGAATCCAGAATACCTTCACGTCACTGCTATCCGTTGTTTTTTGCGATTTCATCAGTGCCTATTTATGCTGGATGTTAATATCAAGCAAAGAAGATATACTGAAAGTTGTCAATATATTATTAGGAGCCTCGCTGATAATTTGCACATATGCATTTATCGAAAAATTCCTGGGTTACAATCCCGTAATGGATTATGAAATAGACCTCGCAGGTCCCAGAGCAACAGACTGGCAATATCTGGAAGATGAGCGAGGAACCCGTGTCCAATCGTTTTTCCTTCATCCGATCGGCGGCAGCATCAATTTCGGATTGATATTCTGCCTCTGCCTGTACGGGTACGTGTATTATAAAGCATATTTCAGTAAATTACAGCAAAAAACCATGCTGCTTGTCGGCATTATGGCATTCATCGCATCCCTGCTATCCAACAGCCGAACACCGCTGGTATTTCTGGCAGTAGGAATACTCCCGCTGATCAATCTAAAAAACAAACAATCCGTTCGCATCTTAGCTTTTGCGGTAATCAGTATAATCGTCCTGATGCCTTATCTGGATTTTGTTGAAAATCTGATCGTATCGGTATTAAATCCGGAAAAAACCGAAATACGAGGCAGCAGTTTAGAAATGCGCCAGGATCAGTTCGAAGCCGCCTATATTCTTATGTCGAAAAGCCCCATATGGGGATTAGGACAGAAAGCGACACTGTACTTTCCGGATCGCATATTGGTAGGCCGGCTTCTGGGACTGGAAAGTATCTGGATATGGATTATGGTCGAACGGGGAATATTGGGAATTATCACATACTGTATCTTTATTTTTACTTTATGCCGATTGGGCTGGCACTCGCGGGGAAAATGCCTGTTCTTTCTCCCGCTGGCTTTCATAGCGGCGTCGACCGTATCTTCAACACCGGGAATGCACCTTTATCTTTTCTATCTGGTCTACATTCTGATTTATAAAATAGATCGCAACCGATCACGAATAAACAAGCGAAACAATGGAAGTTTCAGTCATCATCGTTAGCATGAACAATTATGAGGTGCTAAGCAGATGTCTGGACAGTATCCGCACACACACCTCGACCTCTTATGAGGTATTTGTCGTCGCATATCTCTTCTCACCGGAAAACCTTCAGCATTTGAGACAAAATTACCCGTGGGCGCAGATTATTGAAAGTAATGAAATCCGTGGATTCTCGGCCAACAACAATCTGGCATTGCGAAAAGCAACCGGAAAATATTGTTTTGTTCTGAATGACGACACAAAAATAGAATCGGACGTAATCACGAGTTTGGCGGCGACGTTCGACCAATTACCATCGGAGGCTGCTGTCGTCAGTCCAAAATTGCTATTTGCCGACCACTCGCTTCAATACTGCGGCCGACCTGAAATAAATTGGAAAACATATGTTTTGGCCCAATTAGGATTGTGGCGCGAAAAAACGGTCGAAAGTCCCTATACGAACCGAATCGGAATATTCCGGACATACAATCTCGTCGGGGCGGCATTTATGATCAAAACAGACATATTCCGGCAAATGGGATTTTTCGACGAATACTACTTTTTCTGTCCGGAAGATATCGCATTGTCCACCGCACTGAACAGACGTGGTTATTTTTGCTACGTGAACGCATCGGTCGAATTAATTCATTATGAAGGCTGTAGTGGCAAAACACACATTTCCCAGATCAAAACGGCAACAGCCCCTGCAGGTGAAAAAGGGGTGATTAGATTCCTTTCCGGGTCGTCTGTAGTATTATATATATTTTTAACATGCTTTGCCTGTGTAATAGCAGTTCTGAGAAGCTTAAAATATCGAATACAGAACAAAGTATCCGGTGATAATGCCAGCATAATGTCAGCAGCAAATCGTAATGTTGCTGCAGCTCTTCTGACAAGAAAAACACCTAAAGAAATTTTCGTCAAATATTATAATCGGATAAAGCACTGATATATAATCATAATACTGACGAATAACTATAAAATCAACGGCAACCGGACATAAAACAATTTATGCAAATACTTTTAGCCAATAAATTCTATTATCCGCGCGGCGGCGATTGTGTCTGCACGATCAATCTAGAAGAGCTTTTGAAACAAAAAGGCCATGAAGTAGCCGTTTTTTCCATGCAGCATCCGGAAAATCTGGAAACTCCCTGGAGCAAATACTTTCCGAGCGAGGTTAAATTCGCCCCCGGGTTGGGAATAATCGAGGCGCTGCGCCGCCCATTCGGCACCCGTGAAGTCAGGACAAAGTTCACCCGACTGCTCGATGAGTTCCAACCGGATATACTCCACCTGAACAATATCCACACCCAACTTTCTCCCGTTATCGCCGAAATAGCCCATCGACGAGGCGTGAAAGTCGTATGGACTCTGCACGACTACAAACTGCTATGCCCTCGTTACGACTGCCTGCGCAACGGGTTGCAGGTTTGCGAAGAGTGCTTTAGCGACAAACGCAAGGTGCGGAAGCACAAATGCATGAAAAATTCCGCATTGGCAAGTTTCCTGGCATACAAGGAAGCTATGAAATGGACTCGTATGCGCCTGGAAGCAGTTACCGACGCCTTTATTTGTCCCAGCCGGTTTATGGCGGACAAAATGGTTCAGGGCAACTTCGACAAACAGAAGATCAATACGCTCTGCAATTTTATCGACATTGCCAAAACCCGGAAAGACGATTACGACAAAGAGAACTATTACTGTTACATAGGCCGTCTTAGTCCTGAAAAAGGGATCGGAACACTGATCGAAGCGGCAAAGCGACTGCCCTACCCACTGAAGATAATCGGTGGCGGTTCGCTCGAAGAGACGCTGCGCGCCGCAGCTGCAGGAAGCGATATAGAACTTCTGGGTTATAAACACTGGCCGGAAATCAAGGAAATAGTCGGTAAGGCCCGATTCTGCGTCGTGCCTTCGGAATGGTATGAAAACAATCCGCTGTCCGTCATCGAGTCACAATGTCTGGGCACTCCGGTGCTCGGCAGCCGGATCGGCGGCATTCCCGAACTGATCGATGAAGGCAAGACCGGAATGCTGTTCGAATCCGGAAACGCAAAAGAACTGAAGGCCCGAATCGGACAAATGTTCGCAACCCCGTTCGAATACCGGCAGATCGCACTCGACGCACAGAAAAGATATTCGGCAGAGAGGTACTATACAGAACTCCTGAAAATTTACAACAACAGATAACATGAATACCCGGAATATACCTCATCCCACGGATGCCAGTATCATCCTGACCTATCGTTGCCCGATGAAATGCAAGATGTGCAACATCTGGTTCAACCCCACGAAAAAAGAAGAGGAAATCAAAGCCTCGGATCTCCGCACGCTGCCGCGGCTGAAATTCATCAACCTGACCGGCGGCGAACCGTTCGTACGCGACGACCTGGCCGAGATCGTCGAAGAGTGCTACAAGCATACGGATCGCATCGTCATCTCCACCTCGGGCTGGTTCGAGGAGAAGGTCATCGCGCTGGCGGAAAAATACCCGCAAATCGGCATCCGTATCTCCATCGAGGGCCTGAGCTGCAAGAACGACGAATTGCGCGGCCATGCCGGAGGCTTCGACAAGGGCCTGCGCACGTTGCTTGCCTTAAAGCAAATGGGCTTGAAGGACATCGGATTCGGCTGTACCGTATCGAACAACAACTCCAGGGACATGCTTTCGCTGTATCAGTTGAGCAAATCGCTGGGGATGGAGTTCGCAACGGCAGCGTTCCACAACTCCTACTATTTCCACAAGGACGACAACGTCATTACCAACAAAGACGAAGTATGCAGGAACTTCGAGCAATTGATCGCGTGGCAGCTGCAGGAGAACCACCCCAAGAGCTGGTTCCGGGCTTGGTTCAACATGGGGTTGATCAACTACATCGAAGGCGGCCGGCGTATGTTGCCGTGCGAGGCCGGATCCGCCAATTTCTTCATCGACCCCTTCGGCGACGTCTATCCCTGCAATGGACTGGAAGAGAAATACTGGCAAAAATCGATGGGCAACATCCACCAAACGCCCGATTTCATGGAGATATGGCAAAGCGCCCGGGCGGAGGAGGTGCGTGCCATGGTGCGCAAATGTCCGAAGAACTGCTGGATGGTGGGCACAGCCAGTCCGGTCATGCATAAATATGTAAAGTACCCGCTGAAATGGGCGCTCAGGAACAAGCTCCGCAGCATGAGGGGCAAACCGGCCTGTCTGGATAAAAAATGGTGCGACGTCGGCCAGGATCCGGCGCAAGGAGACCTGAAGCAGCGGATGTAACCATGGAACGGTCGGCAACGGCAGACATCGCCAAGACGATAGGCATCATCCTCGTCGTCATCGGACATTACAATCCTGCGGATGCCCCCGAATGGTACCACCTCGCCAACCGGTTCATATACGCATTCCACATGCCCCTGTTCATGTTCGCAAGCGGATACATCTATGCAATGACCGGGAACAGCCAAAACAAGGGGGGGGGAAACTTCATTTTGAAGAAATTCAAAAGGTTGATGATCCCCTATTTCTCGACAAGCGTCGTCATAATCAGCATCAAACTTTTGACGCAACAGGGAATGTCCGTGGAAAATCCCGTGACGGCAGCATCGTATATCAAGATGTTCTATCTGCCCGAAGCAGGCTATTTCCTCTGGTTTATCTGGGCGCTATGGCTGATATTCCTGCTCATAAGCATGATAAAGACGAAAACGGGAAGAACCGTGCTGTTCGCAGCAAGTCTCCTGACAGGGTTTCTGCCTGTCGACTGGCCCGAAATCTTCTGCATAAACAAGGCCGTGGCCATGCTGAAATATTTTATGCTGGGCGTGTTTCTCATAAATTGGCCCCGTTGGCTCGATTCGGCGAAGAAAATACCGGGAATGATTCCGGTCTGCGCCCTGCCCGTCCTGTTCGCATGCACCTTGCTCGTCCGAAACGACATACTCACCGGCCTGATGGGTTATATATTGCCATTTGCAGGCATCCATACGATATGCGTGATATCGGCACGGATCAAAAGCCTGAAACATATAACGCAAAAACTCCTTGTCGTATCGGCCTCTTCTTATATCATCTATCTGTTCCACACCACATTCGAAGGATTCGTCAAATCCCTTGTCCAGCAAGTTCCGTTGCTTGCGAACGGCAACGACCCGCTCTATTTCAGCGTCGGGGCCGCGGCCGTAATCGGCGCAGGGATTTTTCTTCCGATCATCCTGCACCGGTATATCTTACAACGTAATCGTCTGTTAAGATTCCTGTTCGGACTAAAACCCGCAAAATAACAACATGAAAATAGTCGTCACCGGAACCCGCGGCATTCCGAATATCATGGGAGGCGTGGAGACACATTGTGAAGAGTTGTTTCCGCGTATTGCTCGAAAAGGCTTCGAGGTAACCGTTATACGGCGGAAAAGTTACGTACGCGACACGCTGTCCAGCTACAAGGGCATCACGCTCTCGGACATCGAAACGCCGCGGAAAAAATCGCTCGAAGCAATCGTCCACACGTTCAGGGCCATCGTGCGGGCCAAACGCCTGAAAGCCGACATCGTCCACCTCCATGCGGTGGGCCCGGCACTGCTGACACCGCTGGCCCGTTTGCTGGGAATGAAAGTCGTATTCACCCACCACGGGCCGGACTACGACCGGGACAAATGGGGCATGGCGGCCAAAACGGCACTCCGCCTGGGCGAGGCCGCAGGCACGCTCTTCGCCAACGAAGTCATCGTGATCTCGCATGTGATCGACGACATGCTGATCCGGAAATACGGACGTAAAGACTGCCATGTGATCTACAACGGCGTCCCCTCACCGGATATCACCGACTATCCGGAATATTTCGGGGAGCTGGGGATCGAACAAGGAAAGTATATCTTCGCAATGTGCCGGTTCGTACCGGAAAAGAACCTGCACCACCTGATCGAAGCGTTTTCACGTACCGAGCACAGGGAATGCAAGTTGGTCATTGCCGGGGACAGCGATTTCGAGGACGACTATTCCGCAAGCCTGAAGAAATACGCCCGCGAACAGGGAGTCGTGCTGCCCGGATTTATCAAGGGCAGGAAATTGCACGCATTGCTGTCGCATGCCCGGTGTTTCGTACTCCCCTCCTCGCACGAAGGGCTCCCGATCGCACTGCTCGAAGCAATGAGTTACAGGCTGCCTGTGATCGTGAGCGACATCCCCGCAAACCTGGAAGTCGGGCTCGGGCAGGAATTCTATTTCCCGTTGGGCGACAGAAGGGCTCTGGCACGCAAACTCCAGGAAAATATGGACGCCCCTTACCGGCAAATAGAGTATCCCATGGAAAAATACGATTGGAATGCGATCGCCGAACGGACGGCCTCGGTCTACACCAAATACGCGAAACCGGGGAAATAGCCACAGCCCTATTCCCGGCGGCTGATTTCCGCCACGGTCGCCCCGACGAAAGCTATGAGCTCCGCCGGGGCGATTTTCAGTTGGAGGCCGCGGACGCCGGCGCTGATGTATATGGCCGGAAGCGACGCGGCCGAGGAGTGGATATAGGTCGGAAACTGTTTTTTCATGCCGATCGGCGAGCAGCCGCCACGGATGTAACCCGTCACGGGCAGCAGCTCCTTCATCGGGATCAGGTCGGCCTTCTTGTTGCCCGATACGCGTGCGGCGGCCTTGAGGTCGACCTCGTGGTCGGCGGGCACCACGCATACGAAATACCCCGTGCGGTCGCCCCGCAGCACGAGGGTCTTGAATACGCTTCCTATATCTTCGCCCAGCTCTTCGGCCACGTGCGTCGCTGCGAGGTGTTCTTCATCAACCCGGTAAGGGACGAGTTCATAGGCTATCTTAGCGCGGTCGAGCAAGCGGGCCGCATTGGTCTTTTCGATTTTTCCGTGTGCCATTTCAGTTATTGGTGTTCGATTTTTCGGCTTATATTATGCAAAAGTAATTTATTTTGACCAAACAGGTTCTTTTTAATTATTTTTGCAAAATGCACCGTGGCAAAATTACATATAGACTGCTCGCCTCACTGCTCGCAGCCTTGTCCGTGTGCACGACCCTGTCGGCACAGAGCACCCGTGTCCGCGGCCGTGTGACGGATGCCGCCAGCGGTGCCCCGATGCAGTTCGTGAGCGTCGTGTTCCCCGGCACCACGACCGGCATCACGACCGATGAGGAGGGTATCTATACGCTCGAGACCCGCGATACGGTGGGACGCGTACAGGCCTCGATGGTCGGCTACGCCACGCAGACCAAGCCGCTCACGCGGGGCGGCTTCAACCAGGTAGACTTCGCCCTGGAAGCGGTCGAGTTCGGCATCGGCAGCGTCGTCATCACCCCGGGCGAGAACCCCGCACACCCGATCCTGAAAGGGGTCGTGCGCCGCAAGCCGCAGAACGACCCCGACGAGTACGAACGCTACCACTGCGCCACGTACACCAAGATGGAGCTCGACCTGACGAACATCAAGCCGCGCTTCCGCAACAAAAGGCTGCAACGCAACTTCGGCTTCATATTCGAATACGTCGACACGTCGGCCCTCACCGGGCAGGCTTACCTGCCGGCCATGATCTCCGAAACCACGGCCGACTTTTACCACAGCAAGCGCAACCCCTCGCTGTCGCGCGAGATCATCCGCGCCAACCGCGTATCGGGGGTGGAGGACAGCTTCGCCATCGCCCAGTTCACGGGACAGATGCACGGCAACGTCAACTTCTACGCCAACTTCATCGACATTTTCAACGTCCGTTTTGCCAGCCCGCTCTCCGACGGGGGACTCTTCTATTACGACTATTTCCTGGTGGACAGCATGCAGGTCGACGGCCGCAAGACCTACAAAATCCGGTTCCACCCCAAACGGCTCACCTCCCCGGTGCTCGACGGCGAGGTGAACATCGACTCGGCGTCGTATGCCCTGCAATCGGCCTCGGCGCGCATGCCCAAGGGCGTCAACGTAAACTGGATCAAGCACCTGCGGCTCGAAAACGAGAACCGCATCGTGCGCGACAGCACGTGGTTCCGAAGCCGCGACCGCGTATCGGCCGAATTCTCGGTCACCACGGCCGACTCATCGAAACTGACCTCGTTCATCGGCACGCGCGAGGTGGTCTACACCGACGTGCGGATCGGCGAACCGATCCCCGCCGAGGTCATACGCATGGACAACAACGTCGTGATCGGCGACCAGGGGCCGGAGAGCAGCAAGGACGAAGCCTTCTGGGAGAGCGTCCGCCCCTACCGGCTGAGCGACAAGGAGAAAGGCATCTATTCGATGGTCGACTCGGTGCAGAACGTCCCGCTGTACCGCAATATCTACACCCTGATCAACACGGTCATCGTCGGTTACTGGAACACCAAATACATCGGCATCGGCCCCTACTATAAACTGGCGAGCTTCAACAAGCTCGAAGGGTTCCGCATGCAGCCGGGATTCCGCACCACCACGGCCGTCAGCCGCCGCATACGCCTCTCGGGGTATGCGGCATACGGCACGCGCGACGGGATGTTCAAAGGCGGCGGCAGCGTCGAGCTGGCTTTCAACCGCCGGCTGACGCGCAAGCTGACCGTCTCGGGCCGCCACGACGTGATGCAGCTGGGCGCGGGGCAGAACGCCCTCACGGAGAGTAACATCCTCAGCTCGCTCCTCTCGCGCGGCGACTCGCGGCTCTCGATGGTCAACCGCGGCGAGGCCGTCTACGAGCACGAATGGCGGCACGGGATCAGCAACTTCCTCGGCGCCCGCATCCAGAAGATCTACGGCAATAGGTACGTCCCGCTGGTGCGCCCCGACGGCACGGTCATGAACTCGGTATCGGACGCCGCCGTACACGTCGGGATGCGCATCTCGAAGAACGAAAGCATCTACCGCATGCCGTTCGACAAGCAGTACATGGGGACGAAATACCCCGTCCTGACCCTTGGGTTCACGGCCGGGATACCCCGGGTGCTGAGCGGCAGCTATGAATATTACCGCCTCGAGGGCGGCATCCACTACAAGCCCGAGCTGCCGCCGCTGGGCTACTCGGACATCACCGTGCAGGGCGGCAAGATCTTCGGCAAGGTACCCTACCCGCTGCTGAAGCTCCACGAGGGGAACGGCACCTATTTCTACGACCCGATGGCGTTCTCGTGCATGAACTTCTACGAGTTCGCTTCGGACACCTGGGTGGCGCTGTTTTTCGAACACCACTTCAACGGCATCCTGCTGGGGCGCATCCCGCTCATCAAAAAACTCAAATGGCGCGAGGTGCTGGTATGCAAGGGCGTGTGGGGCACGCTGTCGAAGGAGAACGACGGCAGCCTCGCCGCAACGCAGGCACCGCTGCTCTTCCCGCCCGGCATGACATCGGTGTCCGACCCTTATGTCGAGGTGGGATTCGGCGTCGAAAACATCTTCCGGCTGCTGCGCGTGGACTTCATCTGGCGCGTCACGCACCGCGACCCGAAACCCGGGCAGGAGATCCAGAATTTCGCCGTCAACCTGGGCATAAAACTCAAATTCTGATGCACGGAGGCCGGGAACCCGGGGATTTTGACTACCTTTGGGCTGGAAAAAAGGGGACAACTATGATAAAAGGTGCAATATTCGACATGGACGGGACACTCGTGGACAACACGCCCGTCCACATCCGTGCGTTCGAAATCTTCTGCGAACGATACGGCATCCGCGACTGGAAGGAGAAACTCGGCCAGGCATACGGCATGGGCAACGACGACATCATGAGGCTCATCATGCCCGCGGAGGTGATCCGCGAAAAGGGGCTCGCGGCACTCGCCGAAGAGAAGGAATCCATCTACCGGGAGATCTACGCCCCCGAGATCGTGCCGATGCCCGGGCTCACCGACCTCTTGCAAAAGCTCCGCGATGCAGGCATACGCTGCGCCGTAGGTTCGTCGGGCTACAAGCCCAATGTGGATTTCGTGCTGGAAAAATGCCGTATCGAGCCTTATTTCGACGCCAGGATCAGCGGCGACATGGTCTCGCGCTGCAAACCCGACCCGGAGATTTACCTTACGGCCGCCGCGGCCCTGGGGCTGCCTGCGGCGGAATGCGTCGTCTTCGAAGACGCCCCGGCGGGGATCGAAGCAGCACGCAGGGCCGGAGCCGGACATATCGTGGCGCTGGCCACGACGCTCGACCGCGCAGCGCTGGCGCAGACCGATGCGGACAGGGTCATCGACGATTTCCGCGACATCACCGACCTCGACGCTTTGCTGAAATAACCCGGGCACAGAAGCCGGACAGGCCGTCCGCAATTTCCGCGGCTCCTCCGCCCCGGCGCCCGGCAGTCGTCATCGACGGGTTCCGCGCCACCCCAGCCCGGCAACGATCGGGCCGCGGCGGATCGGCAGCATCGCCGATCGCAAGGCATACGGACGCTACCTGCCGCAGGCCTTACCCAAACGCACCGTACACCCGATACCCTACCGCCATCCCGATAAAAAAACGTCGCGGATGGCTTTTTTTTGCGGGGCGCGCATATCATACGGAAAAAATTGATACTTTTGCGCGGTTTTAATCCCCTACGGCCTATGTTCAAAGGAATCGCCACCGTCGCCCTGCTCATCATATCGAACGCCTTCATGACGCTCGCCTGGTACGGCCACATCGCATTCAAATCCAAGCTCGAACGCTTCGGCATGCTGGCTATCGTACTGCTCAGCTGGGGCATCGCCCTGTTCGAATACTGCTTCCAGGTTCCGGCCAACCGCATCGGGTCGTCGCAGTTCGGCGGGCCGTTCTCGATCTGGGAGCTGAAAGTCATCCAGGAAGTGGTCTCGCTCTCGGTCTTCACGCTGTTCGCGCTGGTTTTCATGAAGTCGGACTCCCTGCGCTGGAACCACCTCGCAGGTTTCCTCTGCCTGATACTGGCGGTCTACTTCATCTTCCGGAAATAGCCGCGCCCGCAGCCGGGCGTGCGGCAAAACCCGACAGGCGATACCTGCCGACAAAATCCATACGTATCCTCCCGGCCCGAGTTTCCCGGTTACGCCTGCTCTTCCCGCCGGTCATGGCGGTAAATCTGATACGAGTTCACGAAGTTCTGCCAGAAATTATTTACTCACACTTGTATTTATCTGTATATTAACAAGTAAAGCGATACACACTTTGCGACGGGTAACAAAATAGCAACAAAAATATGGATAAAATTGGTCGTCCGAAATATTCTAATTCTCGTCAATCTTTTTCTTCTTCTTGCCAATACACTCGTCGAATATCTCCTCCAAATACTCTTTGGGCATAAAGCCGGTTTCTACCCTTTTATGTACGAATAAATTATCTTCGTACACAACCTCTCCGAGCTGATAGTTCAATTCATCCTCGCTGAACTCGTCTTTACTGAGGTTTGTTATGGGGACAGCAATCGAGTCTCCGTCATCTTGATCTCGCCACACGTATGCGGATTTAGTCATTATAAATAGAGAATTTCGATCTTCCGAGAATCCATACTTGGCAACCACATACTCCCGATCTCCATTGTTATTACGCCAAAATACAGCGTTTTCGGTCAGATTGGCTGCATAAGCAGTTAAAGGATCACCGTTGTATTCCTGCGGGGTACATGGGTATTCATTGGGCTTATCATTATAAAAATAGATTTCTTGGGCTGCTCCGGGTGTTAACGATAGCATAATATTCCGCTTTCTATGTTCCTGCTCAACGGGACGTTCATTTGCAAGAGTTTGAATTTGCCCCCAACCATTTAGAGAATCGGATTGCAGCTTATCTATTTCGTCTGCACTCGACAACCGACCGTCATTTTGTGAAATCGGTTGCCGACCATATACCCATTCGCCCAAAGCACCTCCGGATGCTTGCTTGTCGCTTTCGGCCCATGCCAATAATCGCTCTTTGCTGACTTGAGCTTCGGCATCCGTAACGGTTCTCATCCAACTGAAATCGGGGGTAACATCGTTTTCTCGCAACAGAGACGGATTGGCCAAAAACGCTTCGATACTACCGCACCGCATTATGATACGTTTCCGGGTAATCGGGTTTTCGAGTGCGTTCTCCAGTCGAGTAACCCATCGAAGATTATTCGGGCGATTATTGCGGCGATTCGTGTCTATATGATCGACGACATATTCTTTCGTCGGTTTCGTGCCATGAAAGGCCGTAGCAACGATAATATGAACACGAACGGACGCAATCTCCATGTATCCATGTTTATCATTGGCCTTACCGAAAGTCCAAAAGTTATCATATTTACGAGGTCGCTTGCCATCACGAGGATGCCGGAAAATAGCTCCATTATCCCGAACGGAGTATTTTTCGTCTTTATAGATACACTCGACCTCTTGTTTAAAATCATTAACATCAATCATATAAGCTGACCAAATAATTTCAATACTCGAAAATTTTATGCACTTGCGATAACCCCCAACTCAATCATTCTTGTTTCCCATAAAAACACTTCGGTAAGACTAAGTAATTTTAATTGTTCTATTGAAGCCGCGGCTTTCGATAATCCGGGCTGAACTATATTAACTATATATTCAACTTCATACAAACTTTTTACTTTCTCTCTAATTATTGAAAGTTGTTCTTGTGTTCCTAATTCATATCTGTTTTTAGGTCCTGAAGCTCCTCGTTTTAACATTCGTCCGAGAATATGCTCTGGTTTGGTATGAAGCCAGCTTACACATTTTTGTGCTTGCCCATTAACAGCATATAAATCGTTGATTCGAGCCCCGGGACGATCTTCTTGAGAAAATTTCAAATGGAACAATTCCACTTTGACTTTTTTATTAACATCATCAACTTTGATCGCGATAACATCCGCTATTTCCCCTGCATTGTCATCATCGAATATTATGTCGAAATTTTGTTCTTTAAGTTTCTTTATCACACAATATTGAATACTCGTATTATCTTTCTCATTACCTTGTGATTCATTTTTAATATTTACACCTACCCAATCCCAAACTTGAATTTTTTCTCGATCAAATAATACATCCTCATTTCTATATTCGGCCATATATTGGCCTTGTAAAGTAGTTCCATCAACAAACCGGACAGTAGGGAAATAGCGGTCTTTACATAGGAATTCAGATAATGATAAGGTACTACGCCCTATGTTAATGCAAAGAGGTGTTGAAACATTATCTATTGATACATTTCCATCTATAACTTTATAGGTATAATGGGATTCAAAGGCATCGCTTCTAACGATAAAATTTAAAGCTCCATTTGCCTGATTTTCTGAAAGTAAAATATCTATACAAATCAAAGGTTTCATATTTTTTTCATTTGTTCCTATATAGATATTTTTTTCAAATTCACCGATTATATTTTCTGGCCATTCAATAGAAATTGCACGTTTGTTCGGTATGGCATCGACAGAGACATATTTCGTTGCATGTTGCATAACCATTTCATCATTGATAGATGAATTTAAAATTTTCGCACCGATTGAATCACACCATTTCGTAAATTCATTTATATTGTTTATTCTTCGAGACCACACTCGTCCTCTATATGAACATCCAACCGATGTTTCCTCGCCATTTTCATAGCCAGTAACAAAGATGCTCGACTTTATTTTATTTTTCTGTTGAGCTTCAGTTAATGCCTTTTCAATATCTGAACCTGCATACATTGTAAAACTTCGGAGGGTATTTAATGCGTCTTTTAAGCCTACATTGGTTACTTTTATACGATTAATATACCCCAGACATCTAAATATACTCGTTGCATCCACTATATTTGCTGTTTCGTCTGTAACCGCTTTGGCTAAATCTTCGAAAAGAGAACCATTATCCGAGCAATTAATAAATAATAACTTTTGTCGGACATTACGATATATGATATAGAGAGTCCAGTGCATTTCGAATAAGTCTTCAATTTTTCCGAAAGCAACCTTATCTTTTTTACCTGCAACTATTACAATTGTGTTTCCCTGCTGATTGGTGTCGTAATAAATTTTTTCATATTGCTCTATAGCTGTTAGCCCTTTGGCATATCTTTCAGGATGCCATTCTTGTTCATTAATCTTATAGATGACAGCACTCAAAGCGGGTAAAAGGTTTTGGATTGGTAATTCTTCCGGAAACTTCTCAAATCCTTGTATAAATTCTCGCAATGAAATTTGATTATCAATTCTTCCTTCGCTTAAATAAGGTAATAACCGATTCCAATCAGCATCGGATGCATATAGGTGCTCGATTTCTTTTTGTGCATCAATATCTGCTATATTCACAATTATTGAGGCACATCCTAAAGAATCATCCATACTTGTTCTTGTAAATCGTCCAATTAATTGCAAAGTTGTGGGCAAACTTTTTTTGATATCATGGAAAGCTGCAATTTTCAGTTTCGGCATATCGAAGCCTTCCCCAAACATATCAACGCATACAATGATCTTACATTCTCCAGTTATTATTTTTTCCTTTATCTCCGATATAGACCTTGTAGATAATTTTGAGTGTATAGACAATGGATTATATTCCGGGAACGAATCAGCATAGATTTTTTGAATAATCTCGGCTCTTGCAATACTATTCACTCTTGCCATGAGGACATGGTCATATCCATTTTCGATATCCAATCTTAATTGTTCGATAGCTTTGTTTGCTATTATTTGATCGGATTGCTTGGAATTCCACTCAATAATCGGAATATAATTTATTGGCTTGAAATATCCTTCATCTTGCGCTTTTCGTAAAGGATAATTGAATATTATTTGATAACTATATACAATTTTATACCAAGTAAATTGTTTTTAAAAAGGTACGAAAAATTTTTGTGATAAGCAAAATTTTCGTACCTTTCTTTGCAGTATAAAACTGTAAACCATGAATTCCAATTTTAAATCATTTTCTGATACAGAAATATCTAATTTAATTGAAACTTCTAAACCATATCAAGGGAAATCCATATTAATTAATGGTACAAAGTATTGGTATATTAAGGATAATATACAAGAAATTGAACATATATCATTAGACGGACAAAAAACCATCAAAAGAACGGTATATGGACAACTGAATTCATCTCCAAATGAAAGAATCGATTTAATTTTAGATGAACTTATAAAGTTATATAAACAACAATATAACTAATCCTTTTTCATTGATTCAAAGTCATCTAATAAGTCTTTATTATGACCTGTTAGATTTGAAATTAATTTCATCTTATCCAAATAAGACAAATAATCTCTATCAATAATCATTTTAATTGTAGATAAGATTAAATTTCTTTCTTCTAATGTTTCTGTATTTTTAAGATAAAATGCAGTAAATACTTTACTATAAATATCTTTAAGTCTTGAATCTAAATTATTAACATCAGAAGAATACATACCAATATATCTGTCTCCATTAATTGTCAATTCCATTGTAGATACATCAAATTGTACTATATCACTCATAATTTAAACATCCGATTTTTATATTTATATCATCGAATCAGAATATCTATTTATGCAATTTTCAAATCATTATATCTTGTTCTAACACACATATTACTCAACAAGTGGATAAATCTATCGTATTCACTCATCATCTTTGTATTGTATCTGAACACAAATTCATCCACATAGATTTGCAAATGTTTCTTTGAAATGTATTGATATGTTCCAATGAAACCTCGTTTCAACAAAGACCAAAATCCTTCAATCGTATTCGTATATACTTTTCCTCTGACATATTCGTTTTCTCCATGTTTGATAATGTAATGTTCAAATAAGTCTTTGACATTCTTATATCCAACCCACTCATCTGTATATACGATTGCATCCTTGATGTATTTGACTACATTCGGAATGATTGTCGAACCTTTGGTGTTCGGAACTTTGATTGCATTCAATTTACCTCCTCTTTCAACCATACCCAATACAGGAGTCTTGTATTTCGTACTTCTACCTTGACCTCCGGGTTGTCCTTTGGATTTGGAACTGACTCCACCCAAATAAACCTCGTCAATTTCAACTTCATTTGACAGAACTGTTTTGTTTTCAAAGTTGAAACATTTACGTATTCTCTGTAAAATGAACCATCCTGTTTTTTGAGTTACATGAAGGTCTTTTGCCAATTGACAGGATGATATACCTTTCTTATGAGACGCAATCAGATAGATTGCTAAAAACCAAGTCCTTAATGAAATATTGCTACCCTCAAACAAGGTGTCGGTTCTTACATTGAACAACCTCCTCGTATTCTTACATTTATAAAGGTTATTACTACATTTATATACCTTTGAATTTGAATCATAAGGAGAAACTACTTTACCATTCCACCTTTGTTTCTCCAGAAAATCAATACATTTCTGTTCTGTATCAAAAGTAGTTATCAGTTCAATGATAGAATTAAATATAGTAGTTTTCATAACCATTGTTTTATGAGATAAAAATAACTAAAACTAATCAACTACAAAATAATTATAAGAAAAATGTGATAATTTGAAATAAAAAATAGAAGATATTAACTAATAATATCTTCTATTGAATTTAGAATATGTTGTTTTATTATATAACTATAATTGCATTTGATTCTTTCTTATTGACAATATTTCCATCTTCATCTGTTATTGCGGTTAAATCTGTCCATGTATTTCCATCTGATGACGTACAATATGTAGTCGTATATCCAGAATTGCCATTAAAATTGTATGTATTAAACATCGCAATAAATTTACCATTACTGAATATTATATCTGTACAATTATTAGTTGATTTAATCCCATTGAGATCACTAATATTTACATAGTTTACAGTATCAGGATCGTCTTCTGTAAAATTATATGTCTGACCTGCTGCACCTGCAAATACTACTGTATTATTGCCATATGCAATTCTTGTAACATAATTTGATGTCAATGTTGCAAATCTTTTAGTGGTCCAATTTGTTCCATCAGAAGATTCTGTATATAAACCATCTTGTCCAACTGTTCTAAATTTATCTCCTGCAAATATTACATCAGTTAAATAACCACCATTTGCAGTTTGTTTTGTCCAAGATGTTCCATTAGTTGAAGTTCCAATATAACTACTGCTACCAACCATTACGAATTTACCATTTCCGAAAGTGACACTCATCAAATATGAAGTTGAGACATTGTTATATGTAGTCCATGATGTTCCATTTGTTGACATCATCGCATTTTTTCGACCTACTGCAACAAATTTCCCATTGCCATAGGTGACACTATACCAATCTTCTGTCCCTATACGAACAGGTGTAGTCCAACTTGTTCCATTAGTTGATGTTGTTACATATCCACTTGCTCCAACCACCACATACTTTCCATTTCCATATGTAATGGATTTCCATTCATTTGTTCCTACTATCATATCTTCTTCATTGATTTTTATTTTTAATAAATCATCAATTGAAGGAGAGATAACAGGATCTTCGGTAGGTGGTTTAGAGGGACCTATCGGTTCATCTAATACCCCCCCCAATATCAGGGTTGCATGATGCAGATATACAAGTATATAGCATCAAATAAATCATTTTTTTAATCATAATAATTTTGAATTTAGCATTGATTGTTTTTTGATTAACAAACAAAAATAACTATTCTAATGTATATTTCAAATTGTTATTGTTGTTTTTATAATATTGCCAGACTTTCCAACAAGAATTACATTGATTTCTTTGGGTCCACTGACAAATTGCTGAGACATAAACCAATTCATTAAATTTGCCATATTTTATAATTTTTTATTATTTATATTGATAAATATTTGGATAGATTATTTTTTTCATATATTCTTGAAAATAATTACTTGGTATAAAATTGTATATAGTTATCTATTATTTTACCTCCTATAGGTTTGTCGTCATTTCGAAATGGCGTTGCAGTAAACTGGAGAACCTTGGTGTTTTTAAAAGAATTTTTTACAACCGACCATGATCTTGCTGGGGTGTGATGTGCTTCATCCACAAACAAATGAGAACATTGGTTTGCGATTGCCACTTGTATAGGTTTAGATAAACTACCAATGATGCTAATTGTCGTAACCACAACATTGCACTGCTCCATAAAAGCAATGGCTTCTTCTGCAGAACATGGACGATGTGACATTACTCCAACAATTGGTTTCAAGACGGTTTCTTTGATTAAGCCGAATTGAGGGTCGCCAAGCAGTCCCAACGATGCCACTTTATTGGATATTTGTGTACGTAATGCATCCGTAGGAACGACAATCATTGTCTTGTAACAAGACGCAGCTATTAACAACGATAACATAACCTCAGTTTTACCTGTTCCAGTAGGCATCACAACGGTCGCTGGATCTGCCGAGATCTCCCAATGTGATAGTGTTGCATAGATAGCACCGATTTGAGGCGACCGCAATCCTTTACTGTTTCTGGTTATATCTTCTTTTTTTAAGAATATTCCATCTTTCCACGTCTCCAAAATCTGACTGGTCGTTCTTTCTCCAACCAATTGATTGCAATCTAATATTCTACCTATGCCTGCCATATCCAAATGTTTTATCGAATGATCTACTTAATATTTTATGCAAACACCAAAGTACTGGTATCAAAATTAATGATTTTGAATCAAGTATCCATAAAAAAACGACACAAACTCACATATTTCTCAAAATTCAAGAATATTTAGCTACATTTGTAATCGGATAGAGGTCGCTCGTTCCAGACATATTGAAAAAGAAGCGTTATGCTCATCTTGTAACTTGAAAACGTAGGAAATTTTCAGTTAGATGCAAGGGTGGCATAGTGGTTCTCACGCGTTAGCGTGGGCTGCTATCACTACATCTGCATCTACGGGTTTCCTACGACCTTCAAGTTAAGACGTGGCATTGCAGTTCCACGCTTCGTGTTATTAATATATCCTTGTGGAAGCTGAAGGATGACTAATACAAAAATTGTTATGAAAAGATTAATTCTTTTATTTTCAGTCATTACTATCTTCTCCTCTTGCAGCGTAATAAAGAAAACTCATATTCGAGATTATAGTGAACGAATTGAATTAATAAAAACAAATTTCCCTGAAATATACGAACTGTATCGTCGTGGTGAGGTTGTCATTAATGACGTATATACTTATGAAAAAGACGGACATGAGAAAGTTCACATCAATTATTATTACAGATAACATAAATAAAGCAAACTATGACAATGAAACAGATTTACTTTGTCTTAATTATTTCCCCTCTTTTGTTTAGTTGTACACAAACAAAGGAAGAAAAGGCCGCAGAGATTGCCAAATCGGAAATGATTAAAATTCTCTATAATGTGGATAGCTATGAGCCTATCGAAACACAGGTAGATAGTGCATACACCTCTGTTTATACGGATTTTGATGTAGTCAGAGCCGCTCACGATTTGATCGAATTAAATGCAGACGAGAAAAAAGAAGGACTCCAATGGCAATACAAGCATGCCAAATCATCGGCAGCCATTTGGAGTGATTCAAGAGATGCCTATTCCAGAGAACAATATCGCCAAGCGAAAGAAGAAATGGATGATTACGCCAACCAGCTCAAAGAATTAGACGAAGAGGTCAAGACTAAAATAAACGAAATCCGAGATTCTGCAAAAGCGGTGATTGAGCATCAGTTCTGCGGATGGAACATATACCATAGATTCCGGTGCGCAAACGGTCTTGGCGTCCAACAGATCAGCGATATATTGATAATCGTAGATGAAAACTTGGAAATGGTTAAAGGACGGTTTATGTTGGACGATAATGACGATTACAGTTTGGACAAGCTAAAAAAGACCATAGATAAAGCAATCGGCAAAGATCGGAAATAACGATTAAGTTCCGATAACTGAGTTTATCGGGACTTGATATAATTTATAGTTTAAAACCTTTGGAACGCCTTGTTTGCTGCTCATGTCGGACGAAGTGTTGCAGCTTATCGAATCGTCCTTTGAACCAGTCGGCAATAGGGATTCGGTCTATCTTAAGTTGTAGTTTTTGATTGTCTGTCGAATCAGGCGTAATCTGCGCTACAACCCGTTCCGCTGCAAATTTTCGTCTGTGCTCACCAGAATAAAGTTCCCCGCTGTATTCGAGTTGCTTGCCGCCGATAAGAATTTCAATCTTTTCCTCACTGAATCCAACCTTGCGGCATAAGTCATCCATACGCAACATTTCGCGGAAATGAGGAAACCATGTCAACGCTTTGCAGACAATCGTTTGCAGGACGGACAATTCTTTTTCATGTTGTTTTTCCTTGTTTGTCAATTCTGTCGCATGCCGTGCCTGCATAGTCGTCAATTCTCGACTGTGATCGCTCTGCATGGTCGTTATCTTCTTTTGCAGGGATTCGATGCTCTCGTCCCGTGCGGCTACCTCGTGTTGCAGTCGGTCGATTTCTTGCTCCTGCCGCTTGACTTTCGACGTGCCTATCATTGCTCCGATACCGTCGATGATGGTCGTGCCGACCTCGGCGGCAGAGTTCTTCAGTCGCTCGGTTTTCAGTTCTCCTTTCACCGCTTTTAACTCGGCTTCGGTTTTGGTCAGTACATCGCGGGTTACCTGCTCTTGTTTGGAAGCACGTTCAATGGTTTCCCGTTTCTCCGCCTCGATACGGAGCAATTCACCGATATTGTCCTGCAACCCCTGTTGTTGGGCGATGGCGTTGCGGTAGAACTCTTGGGTGGTGACATGCCGGGCTTCCGAACCGTCGATACCGCGTTGCAATCCGTATTTCGCCATTGCTTTGGCATAGCTATCCTGATACCCCTTGAGCTTGACGCGTGTCATCAGGTCGTCGACGCACAGGCGAGGTCGCGCAGTTGATTTCTTGCGGTATTTTCGTTTGCCCGGCTCGTCGGTTTTCTTTTCACGGACTTTGCGCCGCTCACCCGTCACAATCGGCACGACGGATGCATGAATATGCGGGGTCGATTCGTCCAGATGCAATACGGCTGACACGACATTATCTTCGCCGTAGGTTTTTCGGAGCCAATCGAGATTATCGGCGCACCACTCCTTGATCCGTCCTTCGGCGGCAATCCGTTTCATATCGTCGTGCGATCCGGTCAGCATGATGCGGATGGCGCGGACTTGGTTCGTTCCGATCTTGCGGGTCAAACCCGCATGGTCGAGGCGGTAGTTGATCGCTTCCGTGCGGTCGGCCACGCCCTCCGGAAATTCGACCAGTTCTTCGTTCCGGTAGGTAAGCGACGGTATGGCATTCGAAGGCATCTGCGTCCGCTCGATATGCGCGGTCATCCTTACTTCATTGCCCGGTGCTTTATCCAAATGCAATACAGCATATCCCATATTCTGCGGTAGTTTTAACGGTTGATAATTGTGGTCGTCGGATCTTCGACCGCACACGCGGTCGGCGGCCGGAACGGTCGCAAGGGGTTTCCAAAGGGGAGTCCCCTTTGGCCTATTGGGGCTTTTTCAGCAGCACGAAGTGATGCGGCTCGGAAAAAGCCCTAATAGGCTATGGCTTTTTCGTGAGGAAAAGCCGCAGGCGCGGAGCGGCCGATCTGTGGGTGACTGTGCCGGCGACAATCCGGGCGACGTTATAACTTGCGACCGCGCGACCGTTTGTGTTCTTTCACGGGCCAGCGACTTCGCAGGTAATCGTTCAGATCGTTATGCGGACGATAGTGAACGGATTGGTCGGACAGATTCCGGCAAACCGGTTTCAGTCCGGCGGTCGCCTTACGCCCAGCATCGTCGTTGTCGAGGTAGGCATAGACCTGCTCGTGCGAGGCGATGAATGGCGCGGCTTTCGAGAGGTTCGTCACGGAGTTCAGCACGACAATATTGTGCGGAGGATTCGGGGCGCGTTTGAGCGTCAGGTACGACAAGAAGTCTACAAAACCCTCGAATACGAGGCATGTCGGATAACCGCCGTTTCGGGTCGACGGAGCCTTCGACGTACAGCCCTTGAAATAGCGGTTGCGCAGTTCCCATCCTCCAGTATCGTTGCGGAATCCGACGGCGAAATAGGGCTTATCCGCCACACGATAATGCAACTCCGAGCAATGCAACCGCACCGTATCGAGGTCGATACCTCGCCCCATGAGATAAGAGAGCAACGCTGGAATTTCCAGCGGCAGCACGTCTTCGACAATAATCGAGGGTATACGTTCCGGTAATGCCGGACAATCCCCTTGAAAAGAGAAAGTAGTTGCGCCACCGATCTGTTGCTCCAACAGCCGCATGGCCGTCCCTACATCGCACCGTTCCATGCGCATCACGAGGTCGATCAGTGTCCCGCCCTCGCCTGCACCATAGTCGATCCACAGATTTTTGTCATAATCCACTTTCATACTCGGATTGCGATCCTCCCGCAACGGAGAGTGATACAACCCGTAATAACCTCTGTCTTTTGCCGGATGGATGCCCCGTCCGGCAAGGTATTTCCTTATCGGAAACTTATTGATTGTTTTTGCGTCCATAATCTTTTTCTTTTCACTCGATTTAATCAGTACGGTTCGGGGTTTAACCCGCCGTACCGGTTTAGAATGGTTTAATAATATATACCCCCGTCCCGGACTAAACCGCCCGAAAGGGTCAATAGTGGAAATCGGGATTATAGCGGTAGAATTTCTCCTCTTTGAGGATCATCCGCTTGTTCTCCAGAAAGACTTTCAGTTGCTTCGCCTTGTTGATACCGAACGAATGGCCGATGGCGGCATAGCTGTTTTGGAGCTTCCCAATAAGCGATGAATAAGAAACCCGGTCAGCTTCGGAAAACAGAAGTTGCAACGCCTCGCGGTGCTTGGCCTCGCTTACTTCGGCATAATCGAAACTCTTGGTTGCTGTCGCCGGTCGGGGTTGGTAGTCCTCGACCAATTCCGGCAACGCATCGGCGTTGATCCGAAAAGCGAACGGCTCAAAGTCCCGATCCCGGATGTGCATGGCCGTGACGGAACTTGTATCCCGGTCGAAATCGTCTTTGGTGATTTGCAGCACGGTTTCGGCTTTGTTGTTCAACTCCGTTCCCAGATGCCCGCGCGTATTGTCGTCGCTCTTATTCAGGTGCAGGACGGTATGGATATGGATTTTACGCTCGTCCGTCCATTGCATCAGCTTCGTAATAAGGTCGGTCGATTCGCCGGGGCTGTTGATGTCGTGCACCAGATCGCGGATGCCGTCGATCACGACCAGTCCGAGGTCGTCGATTTCATAGATAGCCTCCTCGATCTTCTTCAGCCGATCTTTGGTTGCATAACCACGCAGGCACAAGAACTCCAACAGCGGCGGATGCGTATCGGCGGGCAATCCCGCCAGCCGCAGAATCCGGCACAACACCCGTTTGCAATGGAAGCGGCTCTGCTCCGTATCGACGTAGAGGATGCGCCGCTTCTCCGGCGGCAAAGAGGCCGAATAGTTCAACACCGTGCTGCCCGTCATAGCTGCCGCCACGATCGCGCAAACGTTGAACGTCTTTTTGCTCTTCGCCTTTCCGGTCGATGCGCTGAAATTACCCAGCGTCCCCACAATCGAATCGCCCACGCGCAGGATCACGGGCGGAGCCTCGAATACGTCCGTCACAAGCAACCGGGCATCGCGCCATGAACCGGTCGGTTCCGCCAGAACTTTGTGCTGCGCTTCCATCGTTACTTCCTCGCAGGACGTGCGAGAACATATTTCTGCGCTTCCGCCTCCGTCTGCGCCTGTGTCCTTATGGGATTCTGACGCAACCATGCCTCCAATTCCGTTTTCTCGAAATAGAGCATCTTCCCCTGCGGCTTATAGTGAGGGATCAGGTTGCCCGATGTCAGTTTATACAGGTAGCTTTTAGAAAGATTCAGAAAACGGCTCGCCTCCTCGAAGCTGAGTACGTTTTTGGAATGTAAAACCAGATTTTCGAGTTCCGCAACCCGCATTTCAATACTTTTCTCCATATATTCAGAAGATTAAAATTAAACAAATGGAGTGTCGACCCTCCGTGTGCTTGTAACAGTTACGGGGGCAAATGTAGGGCTGCGAAACTTGATAGCGGATTAACCTATCTTTGAGGGATCAACCTATTCTCAAAGTTTTTTCACTTGCTTGAGATACCTTTCGATGGTTGCGTATTTTCCCTCTGCACCTATATCGCGGATATAGTTGGTTGCAGTTGATAAATCACTTTGATTGATGTATTTATCACGGCTTCGGTCTTTGGAGAGAAAGAGTTTGTAGTTGGCGATCACGGATTGCCAGTTCGGGGTTATCAAACCCCGGTCGCTCAATCCGGCAAAAAAGAAAGCGACAAGGCGGTTGTTATTCGACCGCACGATTGCATGGGGCTTGCCCGCAAAGATCGCTGTCAGGTCATCGGGCGTCAGCGGCACGTTGAACATCTTAACATCGTTGATGCCCTCGACCAGAAACGCGATCTGCTCGTCGTTCAAAGTCGAATCGAACGGATTATCCGTTTCCGCGATAGGCAGTACGGCTTTCGTGGTCATCACAACCTCTTTCGGCTCCTTTTGCGCGGCTACTTTCGATTTCCGGTCTTGCAGGTAAGCGGCATAACGCTCCAAAACGACGGCTTTCACAACCGCAGAGAAATAGGGCAACTCTGCATCGTAAACCGTATTAGCCTGCTCATAGCGGGAGTAGTCGAATGACACGACCGAAAACGCAAGGTATTTTTTCTTTTCACCGGAGTTCAACTCCTCGAAGAGAGTGCTGTTCCAGAGGAACGCAGGATCGGAGTAGAAATTCCGGATGTTGGACAGTACGGAATAACGCAGATACAACTGCGCCAGCTCGTCGGCAGTACGGATGTATTCCAGCTTTTCCAACTCCCGCATCTGCTCGCAGTCGAGGTAGGCGGATTTCGCCGTTATACGATCCGTCAGCACCCGAAAAGCATGATTGATACAGCGATTGAAAAGTTCCTGCAACCCATCGAATTTCGTTTTAAGTTCCAAGCCGTCCATAGTCTTTATGATTTAATCCGTCTATAAAGATACAAAAACGGATGAAAAAACGTGCGAATCCATATCCGCACGTTACATATACAAGTTTAATCTGTCAGATTTGGAATCAGCCCGATCGCCTCCTCTTTCTTCTTATCGACGATTTTGGCGTAAATTTGAGTGGTCGCAATATTCTTATGCCCAAGCAATTTACTGACCGTATATAAATCTGCGCCTAAAGTCAGCATCATCGTCGCATGAGTGTGCCGCGCGACATAAGTAATATTTAGAAATGCAATAAAAAACAGAATGACGATAATTAAACGTAAAACGTTTATAATTAAGCATTTTGCAAGATTTGCAGAACAGACAGACCTGCAAAAGAAAACAAAATATTGCGACGTTTCAGTTACCAGACTGTTAGCCGCCTGTTTCGAAAACAACGGCAGGTAACCGAATTTTTACCGATAGGAACAAAGCAGATTTGTATTCACTGTTTATCAATGTTTTGCATGCCAAAGGACGCTTTTCAAAGGAGTATTTTTACAACCTAAAAAAGAGCGTTATGAAAGTGGAAAAATTCAAGGTGCTGCTCTACCTGAAAAAGAGCGAGCCGGACAAGACCGGCAAGGCCCCGATCATGGGACGGATCACCCTCAACCGCACGATGGCGCAGTTCAGCTGCAAGCTCTCCTGTACCCCCGGGCTATGGAACGCGCGTGAGAGCCGATTGAATGGCAAGAGCCGGGAAGCGGTGGAGACCAATGAAAAAATAGAGAGGCTGCTGCTTGCCGTACACTCGGCCTTCAATTCCCTCATGGAAAGGAAAAAGGATTTCGATGCCGCCGCGGTCAGGGACATGTTCCAGGGTAACGCGGGCATGCAGATGACCCTGCTCAAACTTCTCGACCGGCACAATGAGGAGATGAAGGCCCGTGTCGGCGTGGACCGTGCACCGACGACAATGTCGACCTACGTGTACACCCGGCGCACCCTTGCCGAATTCATCAAAACGGAATTCAAGGTCTCGGACCTCGCCTTCGGACAGCTCAACGAGCAGTTCATCCGTGACTATCAGGATTTCTGCCTGGAAAAGAAGAAACTGGCAATGGAGACGGTGCGCCATTACCTGTCCATCCTGAAAAAGATCTGCCGCATCGCCTACAAGGAGGGGCACTCGGAGAAATACCATTTCTGCCACTTCAAGCTGCCCAAGCAGAAGGAGACAACACCGAAAGCACTCAGCCGGGAGAATTTCGAGAAGCTACGCGATCTGGAGATACCGGAAAAACGCAGGTCACATGTCATCACCCGGGACCTCTTCCTCTTCGCCTGTTACACCGGCACCGCCTATGCCGATGCGGTAAGCATCACCCGGGAGAACCTCTTCCAGGATGACGAGGGCAGCCTCTGGCTGAAATACCGGCGGAAGAAGACCGACTACCTCGGACGCGTCAAGTTGCTGCCGGAAGCACTCGCGTTGATCGGGAAGTATCGTGACGATACCCGCATCACCCTCTTCCCGCCGCAGGACTACCATACGCTCAGGGCCAACATGAAATCCCTGCGCCTGATGGCGGGGCTGAGCCAGGACCTTGTCTACCACATGGGAAGGCATTCTTTCGCCTCATTGGTCACGCTCGAGGAGGGAGTGCCGATCGAGACCATCAGCAAAATGCTGGGATACTCCAACATAAAGACCACCCAGATATATGCCCGTGTAACTCCGAAGCGACTGTTCGAGGACATGGACAGGTTCGTCGAGGCAACCCGCGATTTGAAACTTATTCTTTAATCCTTAAACAATTAAACAATCATTATCATGCGCAGTACATTTAAGCTTTTATTCTACATCAACCGTAACAAGGTAAAATCGGACGGCACGACCGCCGTCCTCTGCCGGATCAGCATCGACGGAAAGAAATCGGCTGTCACGACAGGCATCTATTGCAAACCCGGAGACTGGGACAGCAAGAAGTGTGAAATCAAAACAGCCAGGGAGAACAACCGCCTTACCGCCTTCCGAGGCCGGCTGGAAGAGGCGTACGGGAACCTGCTGAGGAACCAGGGAGTGGTCACGGCAGAGCTGCTCAAGACCACCGTATCCGGTGCCAATTCCGTGCCGGAATACCTCCTGCAGGCCGGAGAGGTGGAACGCGAACGGCTCAGGGTCCGCTCCAAGGAGATCAATTCCACCTCCACCTACCGCCAGTCGAAGACCACGCAGCTTAACCTCAGGCAGTTCATCGAATCCCGCGGGATGAAGGACATCGCCTTTTCGGACATCACCGAAGAGTTCGCCGAATCGTTCAAGGTCTTTCTCAAGAAAGAGCTGGGACACAGGAACGGACACGTGAACCACTGCCTGTGCTGGCTCAACCGGCTCATCTACATCGCCGTGGACCGGGAAGTATTGCGTGCCAACCCGATAGAGGACGTGGCATACGAGAGGAAAGAAGCGCCTAAACTAAGGCATATCAGCCGCAGTGAACTGAAGCGGATGATGGAAACCCCGCTGCCCGACCCGATGATGGAGCTGGCACGCAGGACGTTCATCTTCTCCTCGCTGACCGGTCTGGCCTACGCGGATACGAGGGCTCTCCATCCCCGTCACATCGGAACGACTTCGGAAGGAAGAAGGTATATCCGCATCCGCCGCGCCAAAACGGACGTGGAGGCGTTCATCCCGCTGCATCCCATAGCCGGACAGATACTGGAGCTTTACAACACCACGGATGACGACAGGCCGGTATTCCCGCTGCCGGTCCGCGACGTCCTCTGGTATGAGGTACATGGAATGGGCGTGGCATTAGGCATGAAAGAGAACCTGTCCTACCACATGGCCCGGCATTCGTTCGGGACCCTGACACTGACCGCGGGCATTCCGATAGAGAGCATCGCCAGGATGATGGGCCATACGAATATCGACAGCACGCAGGTCTACGCCCAGGTCACCGACCGGAAGATATCCTCGGACATGGACCGGCTGATGGAAAGAAGAAAGCCTGCGGCCGGCAAGGAAGCCGCAGGCTAAATAAAAATTGCCGTCGGAATCGTAAATGCAATTCCGGCGGCAATCCTTAAACTTGAATACGATATTATACCAATGCAGCGTGATAGTTCTCCTCCAGCAGCTTCTCGATGTCCGATTGCCTGTACAGGATCTTCCCGCCAAGCTGGATATAGGGAATCCGTCCTTGGTCCCTGTAATCCTGCAGGCACCTGCGGCTGATCTTCAACGTCCCGGAAAGCTCCCTGTCGGTCAGGAACCGTTCCCCGTTGAAGGGAGGACGGTTGTCACGGGCAAGACGTTCCACTTTTTTCTCCATGTTGTCCAGCAGGGCAAAGAACCTGCGGACACGTTCGTTCTCCTTGTCGATAATGCCT
>ERZ1673702.609-NODE-609-length-48492-cov-7.202985_pt1 | contig 48492 bp, 49 predicted proteins | sample MGYA00580232_ERZ1673702 | MGnify/ENA primary metagenome ERZ1673702 (study PRJEB41218, sample SAMN15661792) | gut metagenome | host: Homo sapiens | place: Canada: London | collected 2015-08-20/2019-03-30 | study: EMG produced TPA metagenomics assembly of... | reverse complement strand
TCCTTTCAATTGCGAAAACGTTTTTTCCGTCACCGTTTTCTTTTTTCGTTTCGCCTCGTGTCCTGTTCGGCCGTTGTATTTTTCTGCTTTTATTGTAGCATAAATTTTTCTTTCCCGCAACAAAATAAAAGCACGCGCCCGTTTTTTTGTCAAAAAACTTGAAAAACGGAGAAAAATCTGTTATAATATGGAAAAAAGAAGAAGAAAGGCCATGCAATTCACTCCCATAGACAAAAGTAACCTAAACAAACTTGCAGAATATTATAAACAATGCACCTATCGTATCAGCGACTATTCCGCGGGAATCAAAATCATGTGGCAAAATTCGGAATACGCATACGCGGAAGCCTGCGGCTGCCTTTTGGTCAAAAGTCGCTGGTATGGACAAGACTATTTCGATTATCCTGTCCCGTCAGGAGAAAATGCAGACATTCGGGGCGCGTTGAGCGCATGCGGAGAATACTGTGCGGAACATTTTATACCCTTTCGCCTCTGCGATGTGCCCGCCTGTGCCGTCTGTACGGTTTTGAGCTGTTATCCGAACATCGAAATTCGCGTAGAACGTAACTTTGACGATTATCTCTATCTTGCGGGGGATTTTATTAAATTTGAAGGAAAGAAATACGCAGGGCAGCGCAATCATATCCGTAAATTCCGAGCCTTATACCCCGAAGCGCAATTTGAAACGTTCGGAAAGGCCGATCACGATCGAATCCGCGCGTTCTGGAAGAAATTCGGCGACCGGAATAATACGCCGGGCGCAAAGACGGAGCTCAAATTCGCCCATGCGATGACGGAATACGTGGGCAGCGATTTATTTATTTCGGGCGGATTCACGCGGAACGGAGAAATCATTTCCTTCTGCCTGAGCGAAATTTGCGGAGAAACGCTCATCGACCATATTGAAAAAGCTCTGCCCGACTATGAAGGAATCTACCCCGCGACGGTGCAGGAGTTTGCAAAAGCCTTTGCGGGCGGAGTGAAATATATCAATCGCGAGGACGATGCGGGGAGCCGCGGACTTCGTATTTCCAAACTGCAATATCAACCCTTGGAAATTCTTCGAAAGCATAGCGTGCACGTAAAGACAGCCATCAATCGACTGAAAAAAATTCCCGTAATCAAGGGAGAAAACGGCGTTTCGCTGACGCCGATCACGGAAAAGGATATACCTGCCTATAATCGTCTTTGTCTGGACGACGAACGCAACCGTTGGTGGGGATACGATTATCGGGAGGACTGTCCGAATCCCAGACGCGACTATTTTTATAAGGACCAGAAAAAAGACTTTTCCAACCGCATGGCGATGAATTTTGCGATTCGCAAAGACGGCAAATTTTTAGGTGAAGTCATCATTTATAATTTCGATTTTAAGGGCGGAGCGGAAATCGGAGTGCGTATTCTTCCGGAAGCAGACGGACAGGGATTAGGCAGGTATGCGTTTTCTCTCGCCGCAAATTATGCGATTTATACGCTCGAACTCACGCAAATCAACGGAAAATGTCTGAAAGAGAACATCGCTTCCGAAAAAATGCTTTCTTCCGTCATGCAGAAAATCGGGGAAGACGACGTCTATTATTATTACCGTAAAATCGTATAACTTCCGCTTTCATCAAATAACTTGGCAAAAAAATCCGAGGCGATCTTTGCAGGACGCCTCGGATTTAATTTATAAAATCAATCGTGCAAAATTTTTATCGGAATATCGGACGAGACCTTTTCGGGAAGCTCGATAATCACAACCACGCCTTTTTTCTTCTCTTCTCCCGACGCGCCGTCTCCCCAATCATCTTCCCAATCCGCTATTCTCGCCATGACAAAATCGCCGATATACACCCATTGCGGGATATATGTTTTCCCCGCATCTTCGTTGTACATTCCCGCGACGTAGAGACTTCCCGTTTCAAAAAATACGTCGTCGTATTCGGAAATCGCCTCCGGATATTTCCCGCCGTTTTCCGCTTCTTCAAAGGAATATTTTTCTTTATTCGTTTGGTAAAACTCCGTCAACTCGGCAACCGAATTTACAATGACGGGCCCGAATTCTCCGCCCGTGCCGTAACCGAACTTCCCGACGGCAAATTCGTCCATACCGTAGGAAGTTTTGTAATCGAATTGAATTCCGGGTTTCCCCTCGGGATCGCCGCTGTAATATTTATCAGCGCCCTCCCTGTCCTTTTCCGCATCGATAATATCGAAACATTCTATCCCGATTTTATTTTCGTCTTTTTCCTCCCCGATTACCCGATAATGGAACCAATAGTCGAAAATAATTTTATACGTGTCCGTCGTGGTATTCAATTGATACCGACATGAACGGAACACCCCGTATTCGTACGGCTCTCCCCAGCCTTCCTCTTCGCTGCCGCCGGCAATCCTTTCAAAGCCTTCAAAGTCGCCCTCGATATAATCGAATAATTTTTCTACACTTTCGTCGAAATCCTCTATTTTTGAAACGTCATCGTATCTGAACTCGTTTTTCACGGCTTCTGCGTCTCGCATAAATATCCCGTCGCATAATCTTTGCAGCACGGCGTCCGTAGTTTCTTTTTGATTTGTCATCACCCACGTATCGAAAAAATCCGATAAAGAACACGAAGACGCTAAAAATATCCCCGCCGCCAAAAAAATCGAAACTATTTTCTTCATGTTTCCTCCCTTCCATTCCGCATCTTCTCCTCTTTTTCAAAGCAAGGTTTCAAAGACGCGCAGGACGGAATCGAACAATCTGCCGATAAACGTCTGCCGCGTATCTTCGAGCGAAATTTTTTTGGACTCCTTAAAGACCGCGAGGCAGTCCTTTTTCAAAGCCCCGACCGCGGGACAATTCGAAAAATAAACGGCATTTTCGAAATGCAGATAGAGACTCCTGTAATCGAGATTGATCGTTCCCACGACGCCGGTCTCGTCGTCGCAGACCATGCTCTTGGCATGAATAAAGCCGGGGGTGTATTCGTAAATCCTGACGCCCGCTTTGAGGAGCGGCCCGTAATTGGCTCTCGTGAGGCGGAACACGGTCTTTTTATCGGGAACCCCGGGCGTCACGATACGGACGTCCACGCCCCGTTTGGCGGCGTTACAGAGCGCCGTGCGCATAAAGTCGTCCAGAACGAGGTACGGGGTAAAAATATACAAATATTTGCAGGCGCGATTGATAAGTTCCAGATAAACCGTCTCTCCCACGCTCTCTCTGTCGAGCGGAGAATCGTCATAAGGCTGAATAATTAATCCCCTCTTTTCCGGTTCCCCCTCAACGCCCTCTGTCCCTTCGGAGCTCTCCGCCGCGTTTACAAATTTGCGGTTTAATTCGCTTTCATTTATCGCAATCGAGGGCAGGTACTTTTCGACACTTTCATTTGCCGTTTCGGCGGGCGCGCCGTTTTTCTCGTTTTCGCCCGTCGATTCCGTCGCTCTTCCCGCCCTGACTTCCACGGGGATTTCGGTACCGTTTTTCCCTACCGAACCGACGGGTTCGAGTTCGATTTCCCCTTCGAGATATTCGGGCGCGATATAATTGCGCAAGGCCCCCTTGTCCTTTCGGAAAGCGTTCCAGATATTGAAAAACATCATAGTAAAGGAATTGACTGCCCTTCCCGTAACGCGCACGCCCGTGTCTTTCCATTTTCCGTGTTTTACTTTTTCGTCGATATATTCGTCCGCGAGGTTAATTCCGCCCGTAAAAGCCGTTTTTCCGTCCACGACGAGAATTTTTCGGTGATCCCGATTGTTCATGCGCATCGTAAAGACGGGAACGGCGGGATTAAAGCGGAAACACTTGATATTCGGGTGCAGAGATTCGAGATACTTGTCGTATTTGGGCGGAAGCAGGAGCAGGCTTCCCACGTCGTCAAAGATGAGTTTAATTTCCACGCCTTCGTCCGCCTTTTTGAGAAGGAGTTCTCTGAACGTATCCCACATTTTTCCGCCGGAGATGATGAAATATTCCGCCAAAATAAACTTTTTCGCGCTTTCCAAGGCCTCCAACATATCCTTGAACATTTCTTTTCCCGAGGGATAATAGGTAACGTCGCCTTCTCCGTATGCGGGATAATTGGCATAATTCATGAGATAGCGGCAGGTTTCGGTATTTCTCCCTCCTCCGTCCACAAAGGCCTTTACCTCCGCGTCCTGTACGAGTACACCCGCATTTTCCCTCTTTGCGGCGGAAATCCGCCTGTTCATTCTGCGCGTCGGCCGCCCCTCCCCGAATAAGAGATAGAGCGAAATTCCGCAAATCGGCAGAATGAGAATCATAATGACCCAATTGAGCTTTGCGCTCGGCTTCTCGTTGCGGTTGATGATATAGAGCACGAACAGCACTCCGAGAATCTCCACGGCGAACAGAACCGCCCTTCCCGCCGTATAAAAACTTGCCATCAAAAAGCCGTAAAGAACGATCTGCACCAATACCAAGGCTACGGTGAGAATGACGCGGTTATAGATAAGCGTCTTATAGCGCCTGTCTTTGAGAATATTTTTTTCTATCCGCCTGCGGCGTCTTTCGTTCATGAATTTCAATACCGTCCGTCCTTTGGAAATTTTTTATAACTCGTGAATACTATGATTGTAACAGTTTTTTTCTCTTTTGTCAACAAACGTATTTTCCGCAAAAAAATTTTATAGGAAAATTTTTCCGAAACCTATTGACAAAGCACCTTAATTATAGTATACTATAAATACTTTAATAAAACATAGTCTTATTAAGGAGGCTAAAAGAAAAATGAAAGAATTAAAAGGCACAAAGACGGAAGCGAATTTGAAGACAGCGTTTGCGGGAGAGTCGGAAGCGACGAACAAGTACACTTATTTTGCGAGCAAAGCGAAGAAAGACGGATACGTGCAGATTTCGGCGATTTTTGAAGAGACGGCGAAAAACGAGCGCGAGCACGCGAAAATGTGGTACAAGCTGTTGAGCGGCGGAATCGGAGACACGAAAGAAAATCTTCGCATTGCGGCGGCGGGCGAGAACTATGAATGGACGGACATGTACGCGGGTTTTGCCAAGACGGCGCGGGAAGAAGGCTTCGAGGAGATCGCGCGGCTGTTCGACGGCGTGGCGGCGATCGAGAAGGAGCACGAGGCGAGATATAAGAAATTGCTTGCGAATATCGAGGGCGATCTGGTCTTTTCCAAGGACGGAGACGTGGTATGGCAATGCAGCAACTGCGGGCATATCTGCGTGGGCAAGAAGGCTCCCGAAGTGTGTCCCGTCTGCGCTCATCCGCAGAGCTATTTTCAGGTAAAGGCGGAAAATTATTGATTTTTCCGAAAAAGAAAGGCGCTTTTTGAAAAGCGCCTTTTTTATTTGAGGAATTTTCTCAGCATTTTTTGATATTTTTTCCGATACGGCCGATAGCGCATGGGCAAATCGATGAACATCTTTTTATCGACGATACTCTTTTCGTGCGTAAAGCAATCGAAGCCCTTTTTCCCGTGATAGCTGCCCATGCCGCTCATACCTACTCCGCCGAACGCCATCTCGCTGGTAGCGAGGTGAATAATCGTATCGTTGACGCAGCCTCCGCCGAAACGACATTCGCAAAGTACCTTTTCCACGGCGTTCTTGTCTGAGGAAAAGATATAGAGCGCGAGTGGCGACGGCCTGTCGTTTACGATTTTTATGACTTCCTCCAAAGTATCAAACGCGAGCACGGGCATGATCGGGCCGAAGATTTCTTCTTTCATCGCCTTGTCCTCCCATGTCACGCCGTCCATTACGGTGGGGGCAATTTTCAAAGTCTCCCCGTCCATGTCCCCGCCGAACACCACTTTTTTTTCGTCTATCAGTCCCGAGACTCTTTGAAAATGCTTGGGGCTGATAATTTTTCCGTAGGTATCGTCGGCGAGCGGATTTTCTCCGTATTGTAGAAGAATCTGTTTTTTCACTTCTTCGAGAAAAATATTCTTTACGCTCTTTTGAACGTAGACATAATCGGGCGCGACGCAGGTCTGCCCCGCGTTGAGATATTTCCCGAACACGATCCGTTTTGCCGCGAGCGGAATATCCGCGGTTTCGTCCACGATGCAGGGGCTCTTTCCGCCGAGCTCCAAGGCGACGGGAATCAAATTTTCCGAAGCCTTTCTCATGACCTCTTTTCCGACGGCGACGCTCCCCGTAAAGAAGATTTTATCGAATTTCAAATCGAGCAGTCGCGCATTTTCCGCCCTGCCGCCCAAAGCGACCGCCGCATATTCTTCGGGAAACGTCTTTCCGATAATATCGAAGAGCACCTTCGAGACGTTCGGGGAATAAGCGGAGGGCTTCAAGACGGCGGTATTTCCCGCCGCGAGCGCGTCCGCCAACGGTTCGAGGGTCAACAGGACGGGATAATTCCAAGGGCTCATAATGAGCACGCAGCCGTAGGGGGATTTTCGGATAAAACTTTTCGCAGCGAACTGCGACAGAGGTGTTTTCACCCTTTTATCCTTGGAAAATTTTTTTGTATGGCGAATGAGATAAGAGATTTCGGACAGCGTGAGTCCTACCTCGCACATATAGCTTTCAAACTCCCCTTTTCCAAGGTCCTCCTTCAAGGCGCGGCAGAGCGCTTCCTCGGACTCCCGAATTGCCCGATAGAGCGCCTTCAAAGCAGAAATGCGATAGGCAGGGTCGAGTGTAACGCCGCTTGCAAAAAATTCCTTCTGCCTGTCGAGAAGTTTTTCAAACTCGTCTTGTTTCTCCATGAAATCTCTCCCGTCCGCATGTACGGACTTATCCCGACGAATGTCGGTAAAACTTTCCGCCTTTACGAAATTCTCTTTTTCCGTTTCCGCAAGACGATTTTGCACTTTTTCCTATCTTTCCGAAAGGAGAGCGGCCTCTTCAAAAGCGGCCGCTCTCTCCATGCTCAGATGTTTTTTTCCACAAACGCCGTCAAAGCCTCCTCGGGGACAAAGCCAAGGTTGTTGGCCGCGGGTTTTCCGTTCTTGAAAATAATGATATTCGGAATAGAGGTAATGCCGTATTTCACGGCCGCGTCCTCGTTTTCGTCCACGTCGATCTTGACGAATTCCGCCTTTCCCTCGAATTTATCCGATACGTCCTCAAATACGGGCGCCAGCATGCGGCAGGGCCCGCACCAGGTAGCCCAGAAATCGCAGACGACGGGCTTTTCCCCCGCGATAAGTTCTTCCAATTCGTTAAACGTTACATATTTGACCATAATAATTCATTCTCCTTTTTTCTTTTTGAAATATTCCACGGCGCTCGAAAAGTCCACTTTTTTGCTTTCCGAAGAAGCCATGCACTTGACGTTCATGGCGCCTTCCTGCAATTCGTTTCCGCCGATGACCGCGACATATTTTGCGCCGATTTTATCCGCATACTTAAATTGTGCTTTAATCGATCTTTCCATGTGATCGGTCTCCGCATAAATTCCCGCCTGCCTCAATCCGATCGTCAGGGAAAACGCCTTTTTCCGACATTCCGCGTCCATGCCAGCGAAATAGACCAGCGGTTTTTCCTCTTCGGGAATCTTTACGCCCGTCGATTCCATGACGAGAAGCAATCTCTCTATTCCGGCGGCAAACCCCACCGCGGGCGCGGGAGCGCCGCCCAGCTCTCCGATGAGTCCGTCGTATCTGCCCCCGCCGCAGACGGTACCTTGCGCACCTATATCGTCGGAGACGAACTCGAACACCGTCCGCGTATAATAATCGAGGCCGCGCACGATTCGAGTGTCAATTTCATATTCAATTCCCGTCAAAGCGAGATATGCCTTTAAGGACTCAAAATGCTCCGCGCACTCAGGGCAGAGGTAATCGAGGATAGACGGCGCCTGCGCGTTAATTTTTCTGCATGCCTCCTCCTTGCAGTCGAGGAGACGGAGCGGATTTTTTTCGAATCTCGCCTTGCAGTCGTAGCAAAGCCCGTCGAGGTGAGGCGCGAAATATTCTTTCAAGGCCTTGTTGTAGGCGGCGCGGCAGGACGGACAACCTATGGAATTGATGCGGAGCTTGACCTTTAATCCCAATCTTTTGAGGAGGGAATCGGCGAGGGAAATGACCTCCGCATCCGCGTCCGCGCCCTTTGCGCCGAACACTTCCACGCCGAACTGATGAAATTCGCGGAGCCTGCCCGCCTGCGGCCGCTCATAGCGGAACGCAGGCGTAACGTAGTACATTTTCACGGGCAAGACGCCGTTTCCCAATCCGTTTTCGATAAAGGAGCGCGCCGCGCCGGCCGTTCCCTCGGGCTTCAAGGTAATCGAACGGTTTCCCTTGTCGCGGAAGGTATACATTTCCTTGGTGACGATATCCGTGGTATCGCCTACGCCGCGCAGAAAAAGTTCGGTGTGCTCGAATACGGGGGTGCGTATTTCTTTGAGATTATACAGCTTCGCGGTCTCGCGCGCGACGCCTTCCACATATTGCCACCTGTAAGCGTCGGCGGGCAACACATCTTTTGTCCCTTTGGGTATATTTATCATAAACGCTCTCCGAATCGTCTTATAAGACGTATTTTTTCAGATCTCTGTCGCCCGTCAGCTTGCTCAGATGCTCGTCCACATACTGCTTCGTAATATTCAAAGTCACCGTAGGATAATCCCCGCCGCCCGCATTGAAAGAAATATCTTCGAGGAGGTATTCCATCACCGTATGCAGCCGACGGGCGCCGATATCCTCGCTCGTCGCGTTGAGCTCTACAGAAATCTCCGCGATCCTTTCGATTGCGGAATCGTCGAATTTCAGGTCGATGTTATCCACGCCGAGGAGCTTCGCGTATTGGAAAGTCAACGAATTTTCCGTCTCGGTGAGGATACGGACGAAGTCCTCCTTTTTGAGACTTTTCAGCTCCACGGATACGGGGAAGCGCCCTTGCAGCTCGGGAATCAAATCCTCCACGGCAGCGACGTGGAAAGCGCCAGCCGCGATAAAGAGAATGAAATCCGTCTTGACAGGTCCGTATTTCGTGACGACCGTGGAACCCTCCACAATAGGCAGAATATCCCTTTGAACGCCCTCTCTCGAAACGTCGGCGCCTCCGCGGTTTCCCTTGCCCGCAATCTTGTCGATTTCGTCAATGAATACGATACCGTCGTTTTCCGCGCGGTAGACCGCTTCGGCCTTCACCGCGTCGTCGTCCACCAGCTTGGAGGCCTCCTCCTCGAGGGCGATCTGCATCGCCTCTTTTACGGAAATCTTGCGCTTCTTTTTCTTGTCCTTGAACATGTCGCCGAAGATGCTGCCGATACTGATCGCCGCTCCGCCGGGAACGAGCTCCATGGCCTGCGGGACGTCGCTCACTTCCATTTCCACGATGAGATTGTCGTAGGTTCCCTTTCTCAGCCCGTCTAAAAGATTGGCCTCGAAAATTTCCTTGGGCGTCTCTCCTCTGTCCTCTTTTTTCGCTTCGGCCAAAACCCTCACCATGCGTTTTTCCGCGGCGGCGGTGGCCTTGGCTTTGACTTCCTCTTCCTTTTCCGATTTCACCAGCCGATAGGCGCACTCCGCAAGATCGCGGATCATGCCTTCGACGTCCTTTCCGACGTATCCCACCTCGGTGTATTTGGTCGCTTCCACCTTGATAAAGGGCGCTCGGACGAGCTTGGCGAGCCGCCTTGCTATTTCGGTTTTTCCCACGCCCGTGGGCCCCTTCATGATGATGTTTTTCGGGGTAATTTCCTCGCGGATTTCGGCGGGAAGCTGCGCGCGACGGTAACGGTTTCTGAGCGCGATCGCCACCGCCTTTTTGGCCTCGTCCTGACCGATGATGTATTTATCCAGTTGATTGACTATCTGTTTGGGGGACAAATCCATTTACTTTCCCTCCTTTTCCTTCCGTTTCGCAGGTTTTTTCGCGGATTTTTCCGCAGAGTTTTCCGACGCTTTTCCGTCTTTCTTTTCCGAACCTTTCGCGTCGGCCCGTTCCGCCTTACCGCTCTTTTGCATTGTTCCCATAGGTTCTCCCACCGTCTCGCAGCGGATATTATCGTTCGTATAGACGCAGATTTCGGAGGCGATTTTCAGAGCTTTTCTGGCAATCGTTTCCGCGTCGTAACCGGTTTCCGAATACAGGGCACGCGCCGCCGCGAGAGCATAATTTCCGCCGCTGCCGATGGCACAAATACCGCCGTCCGGCTCTATGACCTCTCCCGTTCCGGAGATGATCAATAAGGTATCGGCGTCCGCGGTGATCATCATCGCATCGAGCTTTCTGCCGATTTTATCGCTGCGCCAAAGGTCGGCGAGCTCCACAGCCGAGCGCATGAGGTTGCCCGCAAACTTATTGAGCATTCCTTCAAAGCGTTCGGAGAGAGAGAAAGCGTCCGTCACCGAGCCCGCAAAGCCGAGAATGACCTTTCCCCCGTAAATGCGCCTGACCTTTACCGCCGAGTTTTTGAATATAACCGATTCGCCCATCGTAACCTGACCGTCGCCGGCAATCGCCGTTACGCCGTCTCTTTTTACCGCGCAAATCGTCGTTCCTCTGAATTCCGTCATAAAAATACACCTCTTTATTTTTGCCTCGAACAGCCGCGCTTTTGCAATCTTACAGCCGTCCGTTCCCGTCCGCGCCGATCGGCGCCATACGGATTTTTTTCTTTCGTCGGGATTCTCCCTCTCTATTGAGAATCTTTCGTCCCGTTCGCTCCGCAGACGTTCTGTACGAAAATTTTCGTCATCTCTCTGCCCTCTTTATCTGAAAGCGTTCGTTATCTTTCTTCCCGCTCCATTCGGGAATGTTAGGCAGCGCTCTCTTTGATCCGCGGCCTCCGCCCCTCTGAACTTTCCCCTATTCGATTTTACCCCCTTCCGCCGTTCTGCGAACGGAAGCCAAAGCCCGTTCGGCCAAAGCCCGATACCGTTCCTTTTTGTCCCGAATTTTTTCAGGCAACGGCGCGAGAATTCCGAAATTGGCGTTCATGGGCTGAAAATCTTTATTCGGCGAGGAAATATAGTTTTCGAGCGCTCCCGAAACGGTCTCGTTTCCGAATACGCGCGGAGGTCGGCCGAAAATTTTATCGGAAAGATGAACGGCGGCCAAAAGACCGCTGGCCGCGCTTTCCACATAGCCTTCGACTCCCGTAATCTGTCCCGCAAAATACAGTCTCTCATTATTCTTAACCGAAAAATCCCGATTCAAAACATCGGGGGAGTGAATATACGTATTTCTGTGCATGACGCCGTATCTCAAAAACTCGGCGTTTTTCAGCGCAGGAATCATGGAAAACACCCGTTTTTGTTCGGGGAACTTCAAATTGGTCTGAAAACCGACGAGATTATAAGCCGTTCCCGCCGCATTTTCCTTTCTCAGTTGCAAAACGGCATACGGGCGCGCGCCTTCCCCGTCCTGAAGTCCGACGGGCTTCAACGTGCCGAAACGCAGGGTATCTCTCCCCCTCGAAGCCATGATTTCGACGGGCATACATCCCTCGAATACGTCCCTCTTTTCAAACTTGTGCAAATCAGCCCGCTCGGCGGACAGAAGGGCGTCTATAAATGTATAGTATTCCTCTTTCGTCAAAGGACAGTTGATATAGTCTCCCGAGCCTTTTCCGTAACGGTCACCCGTAAACGCCGCGGACATGTCTATGCTTTCGGCCGAAACGATGGGCGCGGAAGCGTCGTAAAAATACAGACCGCCGCCCGTTTTGTCTAAAATATCCGCCGCCAAAGCGTCCGCCGTGAGAGGCCCCGTGGCCACGATCGTATAACCTTTTTGAGACGCATCGGGCAGCGCGGTGACTTCTTCGGTTAAAATCGTCAAATTGGGGCAGGAGCGCAATTTTTCGGTAATGTACGCGGAAAATTTTTCCCTGTCCACCGCGAGAGCCGCTCCCGCGGGTACCGCGCTCGCGGCGGCGGCTTCCATAGTCAGCGAACCGAGAATTCTCATCTCTTCTTTGAGAAGCCCGCAGGCGTTCGCATAAATATCGTTGCTTTTAAGGGAGTTAGAGCAGACCAACTCTCCGAAATTGCTTTCCCTGTGCGCGGGAGTCAGCTTTTTCGGCTTCATATCCACAAGCAGAGTCGGAACCCCCGCACGGGCGAGATAGTAAGCGGCTTCGCTTCCTGCCAGCCCGCCGCCGATGACCTTGACGGTTATTTTTTCCGCCGAAACTCGTTTTCTTGCGTCTTTGAACGAAATTTCCTCCGAAGCAATCTTCCCGCCGTCGGCCGTCTTGCCGAAAGTCTCCCGCTCTCGGGCAAAGTTTTCATCTGCCGAAAAATTTGCCCTGCCGAGACCGGCCGCCGTCTCATTCTTCATCGTCGAATCCTTCGGGAAGATATCCTCCCTCGTCGTAACCGTCGTACAGCGGCTCGTCCATAAGGGGCGGAGCCTCGCTTCCCGCCGCCGCGGCCGAAGTTTTCTTTTCCGTTTTTTCGGGTTTTTCCGCCTTTATTTTATAATCGCACTCCTTGTTAGAGCATTTGATATTTCCGCGCGCGGTCTGAACGAGGGCCTGACCGCATTTCGGGCATTTTTCGCCGGTGGGAATGTCCCAACTCATGAATTTGCAGTCGGGATAGCCGGAACAGCTGTAATAAATTTTTCCCTTTTTGGATTTTCTGACCGTCATGGGCGCACCGCATTCCGGGCATTTTCCGACCAGCTTAGGTTCCTCGTCCGAGGGCATGGACATGGTGGATTTACATTCGGGATAATTGGGGCAGGCCAAGAATTTCCCGAACTTGCCGCTCTTTACGATCATGTTCTGCCCGCACTTGGGACAGCGGACGGAGGAAATTTCCTCCTTGCCTTCGCTGACGATGTTGCGGCATTCGGGATAATTGGAACAGGCCAGATATTTCCCGTATTTTCCCATGCGGCGAATCATGAAATGCCCGCACTTCTGGCAGACAATATCGGTCATCTCGTCGCCGTAAGAGGACGCATTTTTCAGATTTTCCGCGAAGCCGGGATAGAAATCCCCGATGACGCTGTGCCAGTCCACGCCGCCTTCCTCGATGTCGTCCAGCTTGGTTTCCATGCCCGCCGTAAAGCCGACGTTCATAATATCCTTGAAACATTTTACCAGCATATCCACGACGTCGTAAGCGACGGGCGTGGGAACCATGTACTTGCCGTCCTTTTTGACGTACTTCTGATTGAGTTTGGAAATAATGGTCGCATAGGTGGAGGGGCGGCCGATCCCCTTTTCTTCCATGGCTTTGACGAGAGAAGCGTCGGTATAGCGAAGGGGAGGTTTTGTAAACTTTTGTTCCTTCTGCATGGAAACGAGGTCGAGCTTATCCCCCTCTTTGAGGTCGGGCAGGAGCTTGGCCGCCGCGATGCCATCTTCGTCTTCTTTTTTGGGAGCGGCGACGTCCTCATATACTTTGGTGTAGCCGGCGAATAAAAGCACTCTTCCGCTCGCCTTGAAGACGTAGCCGGAATTGTCGATTTCCATCTGCGTGCTGTTGTATTTCGCCTCCGCCATCTGCGAAGCGAGGAAACGCTCATAGATGAGCTTATATAAGGCGAAGTGCTTTCTGTCGAGCAATTTTTTCGCCTTTTCGGGCGTCATTTCGAGGTCGATGGGTCTGACGGCCTCGTGCGCGTCCTGCGCTCCCTTTTTCGTGGCATAATAGTTAGGTTTTTCGGGAGCGTACTCTTCGCCGTAGACCGCTCGGATACGGGCGAGCGCGTTCTGCTGCGCCTCCGCGGAAATGCGGACGGAGTCCGTTCTCATATAGGTGATGAAAGCGAGATGATCGCCGTTTTCCGTCTCTATGCCCTCGTAGAGGTGCTGCGCGAGGCTCATGGTTTCGGGCGATGAGAATCCGAGCTTGTTAGAGGCGTCCTGCTGCATGGAGCTGGTAGTGAAAGGCGCGGGCGCATGGGATTTAGCGACGGCCTTTTTGACCTTGGAGACGACGTATTCGCCGTTTTCGAGCTCCTTCAATACTTTTTCGGCTTCTTCGGCTGAGGAGGGCTTATATCTTTTCGTTCCCTTTTTTTCGAGGAGCGCCTTAAACGGAGAATAGGCCTTCGGCCGATCCTGTAATTCGGCCGTCAGATTCCAATATTCTTCGGGCTTGAAGGCCTGAATTTCCCTTTCGCGTTCGACGATGAGTCTGAGGGCGACCGACTGCACTCTGCCGCCGGAAAGGCTGCGCTTTGCAGAGCCGTCAGTATCTTCTATCTTGTGATTGAGGAGCGTAGACAGCTTGTAACCTACGAGGCGGTCGAGGACGCGCCGCGCCTGCTGCGCGTCCACGAGATTATAGTTAATTTTGCGGGGGTGTTCCAGTGCCTTTTGAATAGCTTTTTGTGAAACCTCGTTGAATTCTATGCGGTTTTCCCTGTTTTCATCCAGGCCGAGAACGGTCTGTAAATGCCAAGAAATAGCCTCTCCTTCGCGGTCGGGGTCGGTTGCGAGATAGACGTTGTCCGCCTTTTTCGTCTCGTCCGTAAGGCGCTTGATGATGTCCTCCTTGCCTTCGGAATTGACGTATTTCGGTTCGAAATTGTTCTTGATGTCCACGCCCAGCGTATGCACGGGCAAATCGCGGATATGTCCCGCCGAAGCGTCCACCTTGTATTTTCCTTTCAGATACTTCGAGATGGTTTTCGCCTTGGAAGGCGATTCTACGATGATTAAATCCATATATCTTCCTTTTTTGAAATTTTAACTTATTGATAAAAGTATTAAAACTTTTTTCTTTTCTTCCGCACGCCGTTATCCAAATGATTACTCCCGTTCCCCTCAACTCAACGTTTACCTGTTTTCCCGATTGTTCCCATTCTTTCGCCAATCCAATGACTTACCCGTTTTTCCGATTGCCCCACTCTTTCGCCAATCCAATACCTTTCCTTCCGTCCTTCACTTTCAGCCGACAGGCGCGTATCGGTTTCCACCCAGCCGCGTCGCCAGCCCCTTCATTTCCAGAGCAGACAACAGCGCATAGACCTTAAAAACGGGCACTTGCGATTTATCTGCAATCTCTGCTACATGCGCCTCACCGAGTTCCTTCAAAGCGGAAAGGAGCCGTTCTTCGTCCGCCGACAAAGGCGGAGCGGATTTTTCCTCTAACAAGTTTATACCAAATCGCCCCAAAATGTCAAACGAATTTTCGGTGAGGTAAGCGCCTTTTTTTATGAGGGCATTGCAGCCCGTCCCCGCGGCCGTACCGGGATCGTACGGCAAGGCAAAAATTTTTTTGCCGAATTTCTCTGCATATCCCGCGGTAATGAGCGCACCACTCTTTTCCCCCGCGCCGATGACGAATACTCCTTCTCCGAGCGCGGCCAACAGCGCGTTTCTCTTTTCGTAGGAAAAGGTTCTGACGGGGGTAAAAAAGGAACGTGCGGATAAAAGAAGTCCTCGTTCCGCCACGCGGTTCAAAAGCTGAAAATTCCCCTGCGGCAGATGAGAAAGCCCTCCCGCCGCGAGCGCTATGACTTTTCCACTGCCCGTCAGAGCCCCTTCTGCGGCCGCGAGGTCTCCTCCGTCGGCCGTGCCCGTGAGAATCGTGAGATGCGAAGATACCTGTTCGCAGATTTTCGCGGCCAGCTTCAGGGCAGCGGGAGGAGTTCTCCTCGACCCGACGACCGTCAGCATGCGGGTTTTCAGCAGGGAAAAATCCCCTTTTCCGTACAGGACTAACGGAGCGTCCGCGCGCTCTTTCAAAGCGCTCGGATAATCCTCGGAAACGCGCGTCACGGCCCTGAGCTTTTCCCTTTCGAACAGCTCGGAAAGATTTTTCCGATACCCGTCGTTTGAGAGGGCGGCGCACATATTATTATATACGCTTTCGCCGCACGATTTAATCAGTGATTTTCCGAAAAAGCGAAAATTCCCCGCCAATCGCGCGGCGCTTCCCGCCTCCGACAGTAGCCTTCTTTTTTCACCGTCCTCTATCTGAAAGGAGTCCAGCCAAATATATCCCTTTTCTTCCTCCGTATATCCTTCCATCTTTCCTCATTTTCTCCCGTCGTTTATCCGATGTTTCCTCGTTTTTCCGTCATATATTCCTTTTCTCCCTCGTTTTTCCACCCGTCTACGCCTGTTTTCTCTCTTTTTCAGTTCAAAAACAAAAAGACTGCGACCGCGGCCTGCCAGACGAGTCCCAAGAGATTGACGGCATGGAAATACCATTTTTTCGTTTTATGTCGGCAAAAGAACATAGCCGCATACCCTCCCGCGGCGCCTCCGAAGAACGAAAGTCCCAAAAGCACCTTTTCGGGAATTCTCCAAACATTCCTTTTCGCTCTGCCCTTATCCGCGGCATAGACGGTGAACGCGACGAGAGAAATTGCGGCGAGTGCCGCACAATAAATCCATTTCATAAAAGTTCCTCCCCGTTCCCGCCCGCGCCGTAAGTGCGATAGGAAACGGCTTCATAGAGATGTTCGGGCCCGATTTTTTCCTGCGCCGCGAGATCCGCAATCGTTCGGGCCACCTTCAAAATTCTCGATCTCGCGCGCGCGGATAATTTGAGCCGCGAAAACGCCTCTTTCAAAACCTCCTCTCCCTCTTTGGACAAACGGCAGTATTCCCTGAGCTCGCTTTCCCCCATTTCTCCGTTCGTCGTAACCCTGCCGCCCTTGAATCTTTCCCTCTGTATGCGCCTTGCGGCATCGGTGCGCTCTTTTACCTCGGCGCTGGTCTCCTCGCGTTTTTCGGAAACGAGGTCGTCGTAAGCGACGCCGTCCACTTCCACCTGAATGTCGATTCTGTCGAGGAGAGGACCCGAGACGCGGGCGCGATAGCGCCTTATCTCGTTCGGAGTACAGGTACATCGCCTGTCCCTGCTCCCGTAATTCCCGCAGGGGCAGGGATTCATGCCCGCGCACAGCATAAACGACGCGGGATAAGTAACGGAACCGCCCGAGCGGGAAATAGTGATAACGCCGTCCTCGAGCGGCTGTCTCAGTGCCTCCAAAGCAGAGCGCTTATATTCAGGCAGCTCGTCGAGAAACAACACGCCGCCGTGCGCCAGACTGATTTCCCCCGGGTGAGCGGTGCGGGTACCTCCGCCGCAGAGGGAGACGACGGAAGCGGTATGATGCGGCGTGCGGAAAGGCCGTTTCGTCACGATTCCTTCCTCGCCCAGAATCCCCGCCACGGAATGAATTTTTGTAATTTCGAGCGCTTCCTCGAACGACATATCGGGCAGAATGGACGGAATCGCGCGCGCGAGCATGGTTTTTCCGCTGCCGGGCGGCCCGACGAAGAGGATATTGTGTCCGCCCGCGACCGCCACCTCTAACGCGCGTTTTGCGACGGGCTGTCCCTTGACGAAAGAGAGATCACATTCCTTTCCCGCCGCATTATTTTGAGCGGAAAACTCGGACGGCGGAACGGCTTCCAAAGGGACGAGTCCGGACAGATGCTCCGTCACTTCCCTTAAAGAGGCGGCGGCATAGACCTTTACGCCGCGGATATATCCCGCCTCCTTCGCGTTTCCCTTTGGCACAATAAACTTCCGAAATCCCTTGTCCCGCGCGGAAATTAAAGCAGGCAGGACCCCCGAAACGGGTCTGAGCTCTCCGTTCAGCGCCAGTTCGCCCAAAAAGACGGTATTCTTCATATCGGCCTGTAAAACGCCGTAAGCCGCCAGAATACTGACGGCGACGGGCAAATCGAACGCCGAGCCTTCCTTTTTAACGTCGGCGGGCGCAAAATTGACGGTAATTTTATGAGCGGGAAAATCGAGGCCGCTGTTTTTGACGGCGCTCTTTACCCGTTCCCGTGCCTCCTTTACGGCGGCGTCGGGCAGTCCCACCATCTCGAAGGCGGGAAGCCCGCGGGAAATATCCGTTTCGACCGTGACGGGAACCCCCTCCAAGCCGAGAAGGGCATAGCTCAGCACTTTTGCAATCATATTTTTCCTCCCCGAAAAACAAATTCCGCAAGGGGAAAACCCTCGCGGAAAAGTCCGTCAAATTCGAAAATAGCCGTTTGAGAAAATACTCATCCAGCAGAACATTCGTTCCGCCGCCTTTGCCGAAAGTCCGAAGCCGTACATGCTGGGTACGGACAGGGCAAAGAACACAATAAATACGGCAATACATATTCCCGAAAGAATATCGGCAAAGGAGACCTTTGCCCGTCCAGAAGGGGCGATCTTAATCTCTGCGGGCTGACAAATTTTTACGGCCAAGGGAATAAAGCCGATATAGAACACTCCGAATAAGGAGCTTTGAATTACCGAAACATTCCTTACAAACGCGGCCGCGAGCATGGAAGTCACGGCGCCGCCCAAGAGAACGAGATAGATGCGGCGAATCCGCTTGTTCATTCTCGACGAACGGGCGGAGGAAAAGGCCTCGGAAATGACGCTCACGGAACAGAACGCGAAGGAGACCAACGCTGCCACGGCCACGGCGGCATTCATGGATACGTTCCAGGCGAGGTATCTCGAACTCTTTAATTCCGCTATGGGATCGTATACGGTGGCGGCCTTCAACGGCATGAGCCAAGCGAATACGTTCGAAGCATTGACCGCGGTGTATTCCGTGATATTGGAGGGGTGGAAAGGCGCCGTAAAGCCCTTGAAAAAGAGGGTTGCATAGCTCAGAGACGGGTCGGCGGGATTATCGAACGCCTTCACGAAGGCGTTATAGGTAATGACGCTGGAAAGGAGCATAAACACGAACGCGGCAAGGACGAAGGAAAGCGCGGCGAAAGCCCAGGACACGCGCGACTTGTAGGAATAGGCGGATTTCAAGACATTCGCTTCCTTTCCGACAATCGCTATGGAGGAAGCTCCCCGCTTTAATTCTCTGAAAGTCTTTCCCCTTGTCCCCTCCGTAGTTTCGGGCGCGGAAGCCGGCTTTTCCGCCACGGAATCCGTTTTCTCCGCGGAGGCCTTCGCAAGAGATTTTTCCGCCTCCGACGAGGGTTCCGCTGCGTCGCCGCTCATTTCCGAAAGAGACGTCGATTTCTCTTCCGCGGCGCTCACGGTCTTTGAAAGAGTCTCCTCGCCGGATTCCCCGCTTTGCGCTTTGCGCTTTGCGCGCTCTCCCGCTTCGGCGTTTACAGCCGATTCCGCCTGAATACGCGCAGCGGATTTGTTCAATTCGTTGATATAGGCGAGCCTTTGTCTCCGCATACCGAAGGCGAATAAAATCAATATACCGGCCACGGGAATAATCGTCAAAAAGTTCATCGCCAGAGCAAGCGCCGCAAATAACCCCGAAAAGAGGATATTCAGACCGTCCTTTATGATCCGCTCGGAGGAAATCCCCTTTGCGAAGAAACGGTACATGAAATAGAGGCTCGCGACGAGGAAACAAGTGATAAGGGCGTAAGGCGCGCCCAGTCTGCCCACGGTCGTAGCGAGTCCGCCGAACGCAAAGACGAGCGAAAAGATAAACCCGTATTTTTCGTCTTTGAATAACAGGGAAGCGAAGAGGTAGACGAGGAGCAAAGTCGCCGAGGTCGCAAGAAACGGCGTAAGGCGAAGCGCAAAGGTGCTGTCCCCGAAAATCGCGACCGAGGGCAAAAGCAGGACGGTCGCAAGGGAGTTGAAATCCCTGTCCACATTGTAGACGCTCTCCGAAGTGATTTCACCTCCGCCCAGAACGGTATGAATGGAGGTCATATAATACCCTTCTTCCTGCGTGAAGTTTTTCCATGCCGAATCGGAAGCGGAGAAAGAATTTTGCGCGTCTATCGCATTTGCGAGCTCCGATTTAGAATAATTTCCCTGACTGAATTCCACATTTACGGAAAGGGGAATCGTCTTACCGTCGTCCCCGATACATACGATTTCGTTGATGTCGATATTGGCGGTAGCGGATACGGTAATACATTTTGCCGTAAGGTTTTTCTCGGCCGCCACAGTCACCCAGTTAAAATTGGCGCCCTCCCTTATGTTGCTGTCATTTTTTTCGGAATAGATATTTCCGAGTTTTGCCGACCCGACTGTATAATTGGGTTTTGTATTGGCGGAAGTAGAGCGCCTGACCGTAACCGAAGCGTATTCTCCCGGTTCGAGGTAGATACTGCCGACATTTATATATACGGCAGTCAACTTCGACTGCTCCTCCGTCATATTCAGATCAAAGGCTGCAAGGCTGTCGTCTCCCGCGACGTAACCGAAGGTCTTTCCGGTAGAACGGAAGGAACCGAGCGTAAAAAATCCGGCTGTCAAAAACACTGCGAACAGAATAATAAATGCCCGTGCAAATTTAGACAGCCTGCGTTTTCCCGATCTTTCGGATTCGGTCATATTCTTCATAAAGGTATAACTCCTCTTTTTTTCCGTTTATATGGCTAAGGTAAATTCTTATTCTCTATTTTACATGAAAACGGGCAAAATGTAAAACGATTTCCGCCCGTATTTTTCGGAAATAAAAAATCGCCCTTTCCGAAATGCTTTTTCCTTCGGTCGACAGCGCCTTTACACCTCATTTTTTCGGGCTTTCCGTTTATCTGTTCCGACAAAAATTCTGAAATTTTTCGTTTTCTCATTTTTTCTTCATTGTCTTTTCGTGTTTTCGTGCCCGCTTCTTTCTCGACCTATCTTCCTTCCGAAGCTCCCGATTCGATGTCTCTCCGTTTTCAGGCTATTTCTATCAAACCGGAACACTTGGAAAAGCGGGTAAAAGAAATATTTTCAAACTGCGGTTTAAGCTCGTCAAATACAAAATAAGTTTCGTCCTCGTCCCAGCGGTCGGCATATTCTTCTTTGCAGCGGAGCAGTTCTGCTCTCGTTTGAAAAGCCACGTCTCCGATATAAATTTTTCCGTTCGGATTCAGGAGCGCGCGCAGTTCTTTCAAGAACTCTGCTTTTTTATCGTCGTTCAGATGATGCAAGGAATAGGTTGCGACGATCGCGCCGTATCTGCGAACTTTGAGTTCTTCCGAAAGTCCCTCTGAAAAATCCTTTTGACAGAGTACCGCCCTCGGCATCTTTTTTCGGGCGATTTCCAGCATTTCGGCCGAAAAATCCTGTCCCCAAACATTCAGGCCCTTTTGATAGAGCCCGAAAGCCAGAACTCCCGTCCCAAACCCAATATCCAGGACATCTTTGCAGTTTTCCGAGAGAATCCGCCGATAGATCTCGTTCAGGATGTTCTTATAACCCGCAAACGGATAACTGTCTTCTCCGTCCAAACGCTTCACGCTTTCGTCGTAATCGTTTGCCCATAAATCGAAGCCCCTTTTGTCCAGCATCTTCCGTCTCCTTTGTTTTATAAATCCCGAGCCGCCTGCTCGTCCGTTCGTCCCTGCCCTGTACGGGTAAAATTATCGTTCTTCCCGCCCTGCGGCTCAGATTATTTTCCGATTTTTTTGTAATAAAACTTGAAAAAGAATTTTCCCAGATATTTTTCTATGAGCGCGGAATACTCCTCTTCGCTGACGCTTCCGCCGTAATAGAGCATTTCATAAACCACATTGTTTTCGCGCGTCTTGTATCCGGCCTCGTTGAATCCGTTTTTGAGGTAAAAATTCTTTCTCCGTACCCGTTCTTCACGGTTGTCGCACTCCTCGTCGAGCGTTTCGATGTTGAGAATAACCCTTCTACCCGCATTTTTTCTCTTGATTTCCTCCAAGACGGCGCCGCCGTAACCCTTTCCCCGAAGCATCGGAGAGACGGCGAGGAAAAACACATAGGTAATATCGCGGAAATAGACCTCATGGACTAATCCGACGAAAATATCCCCGTCGTAAACGCCATACAGATTTGCCACGTCTTTTTTGGCTTTTGCTTTCATAAAGAACCAAGGAACCCTTTCTTCCTTGGGAAACGAATGAAAATACAGCTCTTTCAGTTGTCTTTTCATTTCCGGTTTTTCGAATATACTAATTAATTTTATCATACAAAACACCTCTTTTCAAAAAATTTTATACCAAAAAATCGCCCGTTCTTCCGCGAGCTCCGTTCCGAGTCCCGCATAGAGCAAAGTATCCGTGCCGCCGATCCGAAATCCTGTCTTTACATAAAATCTGCAAGCAGCCAGATTCAAATCCTGAGTTTCAAGCATCAGACCTTTCAGTCTGCGCTCGGCCGCCCAATCCTCGGCTCTTTTAACGAGCCTCCTACCAATTCCCTGACCGCGTACGGCTTCCGAAACATATAATTCTTCGATATAAGCGAAATTATTCCAATTGCTCCTCAGGGTAATCTGTCCATCGACTCTGTCGGAAACCGCCAGAAATACGGTCTTGTCGCACGCGTCGATGTATTTCGATAGATCTCTGTCCTCACGGGGGTAGATTTTTACGCGCGGTTTTTCAAACAATTCTTCAAAACTCGCCCAGCGTTTTCCGTCGAAGGTCGGTCGCAGCCTCCCGAAAACTTTTATCGATTTCAGACGCACTTTTTCAAATTCTTTCAGATACTCTCTTGTCAGCGGTTGTCAGCGGTACGATTCTCATAACTTTTCTGACCTCGCGCTCAAAAATCTCCGACGACGAACCTATCCAATGCCGTGAGCCGTAAAATCCGTTAAAATAAGTATAATCTCCGTAATCTGCGATGAAAACCTCGGGCGTCTCGCAGTTGAATCAACTGTTTCCCAAACCTCATTGACGGAGATAAAAAAAGAGTCCGCCTCTGACTTTGGGCGGACTCTTTTCCGACGGACGGGACGTCCGTTCAAATTTTTTCTTTGACCTTGGCAGCTTTACCCGTCAGATCGCGCAGGTAATAGAGTTTTGCTCTTCTGACCTTACCCTTTCTCACGACGGTGATGGCCGCGATTTTCGGGGAGTGCAGAGGATACGTTTTTTCCACGCCGATGCCGTAGGAAATATGGCGCACCGTGAAGCTCTCTTGGATTCCGCCGTTTTTCTTCGCGATGACGACGCCCTCGAAATTCTGAACTCTTTCCTTGCCACCTTCGATGATCTTGTAACCTACTTTGACCGTATCGCCGACGTTAAATTCGGGCACTTCGGATTTCAGGTTTTCCGCATCGATAGCTTCGATTAATCCTTTCATGTGACTTTACCTCCATTTGTACGAAATGTTCGTGACCCGCTGTCCGGCTCCTCGCCGAACCCGATAAAAGTCAGAGGAACACTCGAAGTCATTGCCTATTATAAACGATTTTTTCTTCTTTGGCAAGCGTTTTTGAGGGATTTTCGATTATTTTCCCCGATTTTGCGCCAAAATTTTTATTTTTCGGACGAAACTTTTCTCTTCGGAGCCGCGCCGATAACGATAATCCGTTCGTCGCCGGGCCGATAAGCGATTTCGAGCGGTACATTCTGCCACGGCTCTATATCCCTCGGCGAGAATAAAAATCGCGACTGTCCCTCTCTCATCTCTCCCCTGCCGTCCCGAAAAGTAACATTCATCGCTAAAAGCACGCCCCAGCACTCAAAGGAAGCGGAACTCGTTTCGGCAAATAAATATTCCCCCGCGTTTTTTCGATAATTCAGGAAAATCCGCAAAAAAAAGGCTCCTCCCAAAAGAGCCCCCAAAGCGACCAAAGCCAAAACGCCCGCGGCGATTGCGGCAAAAAGGCCGTTTGCCACCGCGCAGGCGACCGCACCGCCGCCGAATATGACGCAGCCCGAAAAGCATAAGATTGCGAGTTTTTTCAACCGAATCGAAGTAGCGCTTTCCGAAATTTTTTTATATTCTGCGCTCTGCCTGTTCATATCGCCTCCCGCGCGAAGGGGCGGTTTTTCGCGCCTATTCTTCGCTGCCTGCGCCGTCCAGCCGCTTGCTGTAATAGACGAACTCATTTCCCTCGTTGTCCCTTTCGTCGGAATCGGGGTCAAAGCCCTCTTCTTTATAGAGCGAAATGGCGCGTTCGTTGCCCGTCAGTACTTCGAGCGTCACGGAAACGACCTTTTTTTTGAATTTTTCCTGCATCCATTCCATGAATTGTTTCGCATAGCCCTTGTGTCGGAAGGGAGGCGCGATATACAATTCGTCCAAAAGGAGCACGTTTCCGCCCTCCTCGTTGCACCAATAAGTCGTGAGTAAGCCGTAACCGGCGGCGGGTTCGTCCTCGTTCTCAAAGATGAGATAACCCCAAAGATTTTCGTGATGATCGATGACGCGCTGAAAAGTTTTTTCGGCGATAGCGGCGTCAAAGGGACGCATCGTAGCGTGAGAGCTGTAAAACTCCTCACAGAGTTTCAAAAAAGTTTCCCTGTCGTTTTCAGAAAAATATCGGACATACATAAAGCGTTATTCCGCCGCTTTGAAATACGGCGCACGTTTTCCTTCCTTTTCGTTTTGTATTATTTTAGCAAAGGCAGGCGCGAATGTCAAACGAATTTTTATCCGGAAAAATTTTTTTTGTAATTTTCTCTTGACATTCGCGCGCGTTTCCTATATAATGAAAAAGTCGTACGGATTATCTCAGGCAAATCCGCATGAGAGATACATTCGCTTCGGGGAGTAGACGGGGCGCGCGGGGAAGAAGGCGCGTCCGATGAATATCAATAGCACGATCTGCCGACGGGCGGATTTGGATTCATCTTAAACGGCGAGACCGCAGCGTAATTTTTTCCGGTATTCGGGGAGAAATTTACGTTGCGTTTTTTTGTAATTCGGAGGTATTTTATGCACTTTCTCATCGAAACCATCGCCCAGGTACAATGGCAGCAGGTAGTGATGTGGATTATCGGCGGGATACTCATCTTTTTGGCGATCAAAAAGGGAATGGAACCCGCGCTGCTCCTGCCCATGGGCTTTGGAGCGATCCTCGTGAACATACCGAATTCCGCGGTCATCGGGGAGAGCGGAATCATTCAGTCTCTGTTCGAGGTAGGAATCGAAGCGAGCGAAGCCATGCCCATCCTTTTGTTTATCGGTATCGGCGCCATGATCGATTTCGGCCCGTTGCTTGCGAATCCGAAGATGTTCATTTTGGGCGGAGCTGCTCAATTCGGTATTTTCATTACGCTGATTTTGGCGACGCTCATCGGCTTTTCCCCCGCAAACGCGGCGTCCATCGCAATCATCGGCGCGGCGGACGGCCCGACGGCGATTCTCGTTGCCATAGAACTCGCATCCGAATATCTCGGTCCGATCATGGTCGTGGCGTATTCGTATATGGCGCTCGTTCCCATCGTGCAGCCGACGGTGGTCAAGCTCTGCACGACGAAGAAGGAGCGGCGCATTAAAATGCATTATAACGCGCGGCAGGTGAATAAGCTGACGAGAATTTTGTTCCCCGTCATCGTCACGGTCGTAGCGGGACTTATCGCGCCGGCCTCTCTCTCCCTCGTGGGCATGCTGATGTTCGGCAACCTCATTCGCGAATGCGGCGTGCTCGGTTCCCTGTCCGACACCGCCCAGAACGCTTTTTCCAATATCATCACGCTCCTGCTCGGAATCACGATCGCGTTCCAGATGCAGGCGGCTCAGTTCGTGCAGTGGGAAACGCTGATGATCATGGCGCTCGGGCTGTTCGCATTCGTATTCGATACGGTCGGCGGCGTCATGTGCGCGAAGGTCATGAACCTCTTTTCGAAAAATAAAATCAATCCCATGGTGGGCGCGGCGGGTATCTCCGCATTCCCCATGTCCGCCCGAGTCATCGAAAAAATGGGAATTCAGGAAGACCCTTCCAATCATCTTCTCATGCACGCCGTAGGCGCCAACGTTTCCGGTCAAATCGCTTCCGCCACCATCGGCGGTCTCATCATCGGCCTCGTTCAGGCTCTCGTTGTCATTTAAGGAGGAAGGTATATGTTAAATTTTCTTTTAGCGTCCAAACTGACTCCCGGAAATTGGGAAAATCTCAAAATCGCCCTGACGATTCTTTGGCAGGGCCTCCTCGCCATTTTTGTCGTCATCGCAATCATCATCGGAATCGTCTATCTGGTCAACTTTTGCACGGCGAAAGCGGCACAGGCGAAGAAAAAGCGCGAAGAAGCGGCAAAGTCGGCCGACTCGGACGACGTCACTGAACGATGACCCAAGCCATACGGCGCCATCGCATGTTCCTCAATCGAACGGCGCCATAAAGTACTATTCAAGTCGAATGCCGACGGATATTATCCGATCGGGCAGACAAGGCCGACGGAACGATAGCGCTTTTTTCTGATTACTTTCCGCATTCCGTTTGACAAAATTCCCCGACGGGCATATAATGAAAGTAAACCCGTCCGAGAGGGAAAGCCAATGACAAAATTTCTAATTAAATTGTTTGTAAAAAACAACGCCGACGTCACCGACCCCGCCGTACGGGGTCGGTATGCCTCTTTGGCGGCCTTTACGGGGATCGTCCTCAATCTTTTACTGTTTGCGGGAAAGCTGACGGCGGGACTTCTCGCCGCATCGGTAGCCGTCGTCGCCGATGCGTTCAATAATATGTCCGACGCGGGCTCCGCGGTGGTCACGCTCATCGGCTTTCGTCTGGCATTGAAACCGGTGGATAAAGGTCATCCGCTCGGCCACGGGCGATTGGAATATATCGCGGGCTTTATCGTGGATCTTCTCATTATTCTCGTCGGAGCGGAGCTCTTCAAATCTTCCTTTGAAAAAATTCTTTCGCCCTCCCTCCCCTCCGTTTCGGTGCTGACCTATGCCCTGTTGAGCGCGGCGATACTCGTAAAACTCTGGCTGTTTTTCTTTTACCGAAAAATCGGCAAACTTATCGACTCATCCGCAATCCGAGCCTCGGCGTTCGACAGCCTGTCCGACACGGCGGCGACGGCGCTCGTGCTCATTTCCGCGCTCGTCTCGAAGTTTGCGGGGCTCGCCATAGACGGCTGGGCGGGAATCCTCGTCGCATCGTTTATTCTCTTTACGGGCTTCAAGGCGGCAAAGGAGACGATCGACTTGCTGTTAGGAACTCCCCCGAAACCGGAATTTATCGAAGAAATCAGAAATTTCGTCAAGGGATACCCGGAAGTTGCAGGAATCCACGACCTCATTATCCACGACTACGGCCCCGGCCGCAAATTCATTTCTTTTCATGCGGAAGTTCCCGCCGACAGCGACATCAATTACGCGCACGACGTGATCGACTGCGTGGAAAGGGACATGAACGAAAAATTCGGCTGCATCGTGACGATACATCTCGATCCCATCGAAATGAACGACACCCGCGTACAGGAGATGAAAAAGCTCGCGGAAGAGAGCGCGGCGGAAATCGATCCCGTCTTTACGATCCACGATTTCCGAATGACGAGCGGCGGCAAGCACGTGAATATGATTTTCGATCTTCAAGTCCCCTCCGACTCAAAAATGCCGACAGAGGAAGCGGCGAAAAGAGTGGCAGAGCGCATTTCCGAAAAGAATCCCGACTGTTACGCCGTCATCAAGGCGGAGCATCCCTTTATCTGAAATACGGGCATAAAAACGATGTCCGAACTTCGGCTCAGGCGAAGTTCGGACGTTTTTTATTTCTTCCGCGACACTTCGCCGGATCATTTCTTTCTGTCCGCCTTTTGGTTTTTATTTTCCCTGTACGTTTTTTGAATTGCTCCTGCGTCAGAATGGGAGCCAGCTCGAAAAGTTCCTCCGCGGTGACGGCGGTCGGAACTTTGTTTTCCGAAATCTCCTCCACCAATTTTCCCTTGCGCTCGTCACAGAGCAATTCCTCTATGCTCACGCCGAAAATTTCCGCAAGCTCGGGTAATTTGGAAATGTCGGGCATGGTGTTGCCGCGTTCCCAATTGCTGACGGCCTGATAAGAAATATTCATTCTGTCGGCAAGCTCCATTTGCGTCGATCTCTTATCCTTTCTCAAAGAGAATATTTTTCTCCCGATTTTTGCATATCAAACATGTTTCTTTCTCCTTTTATTTGGCGCTTTCAAAAATCGTTACGGCTGCTTCGCCGTCTTTTCCTCTCGGCCTATCCCGCGCGATATATTTCCGTATATCCGCCGACCTTTCATCTGTCCGATCTCTTTCCCGCGGTTCAATCTCTTTTTTCCGCCCGATATTTTTCCGTACTCCCGATAATTTTTTTTGATTTTCTCCCACTCCTTCGGCTTCCTCTTTTATTTTATAAAGGCAACGCCGAACATCTTCCTCCTGAGTCCTTCGCCGTAAAGCCGGCACGCTCTCCAAAGCGCTCTGTATCGTCCGCACAGGCCCGAAATCCGCATCAAACATAAAACACTCCTTTCCCGCTCCTGCGGGGAATTTTTATGTCTGAATTATATTACCTCTGTACCCGAAATACAATAAAGCGTTCGTTGAAATTCGAGTTTTCCACAGAATTTCCCCTCAACTATCCGTTGAAAAGAGCTGTTTTTAAGTTTTTTCGGGAATTTTTTGTAAAATTTCGGGAATTTCCGTCAAAGTCTCCGCGCAAAAATCGGGCGCCGTATGATTCCTCAAAATCGGGTTATGCACAAGAATTGTGAACATCTGCGCGGCTTTTCCGCCCGCAATATCGGAAAGAGGATTATCGCCGACCATGACGCACATTTCCGGACTGCCGGCCGCCCGCTTCGCGATTTCAAAAATCTCCCGACGCGGTTTGTCGTAGCCGACCAAGGAAGAAACGATCTCGGCCGAAAACAATTCTTCGATGCCGAGCTCCCTGACAATATTGGGCAATTCGGGAATATGATTGGATAACAGGATATTTTTCCACCCTGCCTCTAAACACTTTCGTAAAATCTCCTCCGCATCGGGATACAGAGCGTACCTTTTCGGGTCGGAAAGTCTCCTTCTCGCGCCCCGTGCCGCCGCTTTCGCCGTTTCGGAATCGATCCCCAAACGCCCGTAAATTCTTTCCAGCTCGGCATACATGAACGCCCACCATTTTTCTCCCGTCAATGCGGAAAAGTCCTCGTCATACCTGTCCCAGGGATACCACTTTGCCTGTGTATACGGCTTTACGTCCTCCAATGAAAAATTGAGCGAAGAAGCGGAAGCCTCCTCTGCCGCGCCGAATACGCTCTCGCTCCACATGTGCTTAGGGAGTGCAAGGGTGCCGTGAAAATCCCAAAATATCGCTTTAACGTGCGTTTTTTGTTTCGTCGTCATTTTCGTCTCCTGTTCGGTGAAATAGGGAAATACCGCGTATTCATGACGAACCGCGGCATTTTTGTCGGCCATGGCGCGTTTGCTCACTTGACGGAGAAACGCGCGAAGCCTTTCTTTATCGAAAAAGTTGCATTTTCCGCCTCGTCAGTGGCAATGTACTTCTTCTTCCTTAAAAAGTTCGGGATCGTACGCAATCCCGTTTTTGTCGTAATAATCCTTGACGGCCTTTTTGACCGCCTGTTCCGCCAGAACGGAACAATGCAGTTTATGCGCGGGCAGTCCGTCGAGAGCCTCCGCCACGGCCTTATTCGTCAGTTCCAGAGCTTCGGTTACGGGTTTTCCCTTAATCATTTCCGTCGCCATGGAGCTGGAAGCGATTGCGCTGCCGCAACCGAACGTATTAAACTTGACGTCCTCGATGATTCCGTCTTTTATTTTGAGATAAATTTTCATAATATCTCCGCAGACGGTATTGCCGACCTCGCCCACGCCGTCCGCGTTTTCTATCACCCCGACGTTTCGGGGATTTCTGAAATGATCCATTACCTTTTCGCTGTATAACATGTTTTTTCGTCCTCCTGTGTTATCTCTCCCGAATTTTCCGCTTACGGCGGAGTTTTCTTTCTGTTTTCGGTGTGCCTGTTTCCGTTACAGAGGAAACTTTTTTCTGCTGCCGAAGCGTTCGGCCGTCCCGTTTGAAATTTTTGTCTCAACGAATGACATATTCCCTTTTTCCTTCCTGTAAATCCCGCCATACGGGCGACATATCCCGCAGGCGCTCGACGACTTCGCTCACCTTCCGCACCATATAATCGATGTCCTCCGGCGAAGTCTCTTCGGAGAGCGTCAAACGCAGCGACCCGTGCGCCACCTCGTGCGGCACTCCGATCGCCAAAAGGACGTGGCTGGGGTCGAGCGAACCGGAAGTGCATGCGCTTCCGGAACTAGCCATAATCCCTTCGTCGTCGAGAAACAGCAGAAGGGATTCCCCCTCTATGCCCTCGAAGCACATATTCACGTTTCCGGGCAGTCTCTGCGTTGAATCTCCGTTCAAACGGGAATGGGGAATAGTCTTTAATCCGGCTATCAGTTTATCGCGAAGCGCCTGAATGCGTTTCTGCTTTTCACTGAGGTTTTCGAGAGATTCTTTTAACGCCGCGGCCATGCCCGCAATTCCCGCCATATTTTCTGTACCCGCGCGTTTGCTTCTCTCCTGAGCGCCTCCCTCGATAAAGGGAAGCAGGGGAAGCGTCTTGCGGCAGTACAGCGCTCCCGTTCCCTTCGGGCCGTGAAATTTATGGGCCGAAAGGGAGAGCATATCTATATTTTCCGCCGCGACGTCTATGGGGAGATGCCCGACCGCCTGCACCGCGTCCGTGTGAAAAGGAACACCGTGCGCACGGCAAATGCTTCCGATTTCTTTGATCGGCTGAATTGTTCCGATTTCGTTATTCGCATACATGATCGTGACAAAAGCCGTATCGGGTCGAATTGCCTCTTCCAATTCCGCAACTCGAACCAATCCGTCCTCATGCACGGGCAGAAGAGTAACCTCGAATCCTTCCTTCTTCAACCGCTTCAAGGTATGCAAAACGGCGTGATGTTCAAAGGCCGAAGAAATAATATGTTTCTTTCCCTTTTTCGCCCCCAAAGCCGCCAGCGACGTCAAAGCCTGATTGTCCGATTCACTCCCGCCCGAAGTAAAATAAATTTCTCTCGGCTCACAGCCGATTGCCTTCGCCACCTCTAAACGAGCGCTCTCCAATCCTTCCTTTGCCTTCTGCCCGAAAGCATACAGCGAAGAGGGATTTCCGTACTCCTCTTTCAAATACGGCATCATCGCTTCCAACGCCGTCCCGCTCAACTTCGTCGTAGCCGCATTATCTGCGTATATTATTCTTTTTTCCACAAGTCTGACTCCTTTATCGCCTATCTTGACGGGCATTTATAATTTTTTCACTCTCATTCGAATTGGCAAGTTTTATGTTTTTTTCGTTTTCTCATTCAAATTGGCAAATATTTACGTTTTTCTCGTTTCGTCCCCTGAAAAAACGAACGTTATCCTCCCGAATGAACGAATATTTCCCGCCTCTTTTTGCAACTGTATTATATCACATAATTCCTACTTTGTCAATAGGAATAAAAGACAAAAGAAAAATTTTATATCTTTTTCACGTTTCCTTCAAGGAGATCGGCGAGCGTAACGCTTTCGAGATATTCGTCCACACGCCTTTCCAGCTCTTTCCAAAGGGGAAAAGTGGGACAAGAGGGAGCGCGGGAACAGGAGGAGGGGACTGATAAGCCCGAACAGGAAACCGGCGTAAAATTTCCCTCTGCTGCCCTCAATATCCCCCCTACCGTGTATGCGCTCACGGGCTTTTTCAGCCGATAACCGCCCATTTTCCCGCGACGGCTCTCCACAAAATCCGCACGGAAAAGCGCCGCGATAATTGCCTCCAAATACTTTAAGGAAACGGCCTGTCGGGCTGAAACATCCGAGAGAGAAACGTACTCAGAGTCGTGCTCCGCCAAATCTACCATTACTCTCAACGCATACCTGCCCTTTGTGGATATCATCATCTTTTTTCCTTTAACCTCCGTTATTCCGCTTTGCTTAAAGCTCTTTCCGCACATGCTTTTCTGCGCTCAATCCCTTTTGGCAAAAGGGATTGAGCGCACTTCAATTTCCGTTTTTTCAAAAAGTGCGAAAAATGCGATTTTTTTCAATTTTTCCGATGCGCTTTCAAATCAACGGATTCCCTTATGGTAAGCGGTATAGAGCCCGATTTTTTCATTCAGTATTTCCATGGCGATTTTCGGCGTCGATGCGCCGTATATTTTATCTTCGGGAATATTTTCATAGCGCACCGCATCGTCCAATCTCGTACCCGCTAATTTTGAGCTCCAACCGCCCGATGTACGATAGGCAATAATCAGGCGCTTCAACGACCATGCGAATGCGTATTCGCACATCGTTCCCGCTCCGCCGCCCACGCCGATCACGGCGTCCGCGTTTGCCACCAGCGCATTCCTCATCATGTCCAGCCCCGTCGGTATGACAATGTCCGCATAGACATTCGCTGTCGTCGCATCGAAAGAGGGCACCAGAGCGATCGTGTCCCCCTCACGATAATTCTTTGAAGCGTGTGCCCCCGCAAATACCGCTTCCATCACTCCGCCCAGTCCGCCCGACTGCACCCGATAGCCGTTGTCCACCAAAAGTTTTCCCGTTTCATACGCCAGACGATAACGGATTCCGTCCGGCTCTATCTTCTTATTGCCGATTACGGCTACAATTTTCTTTCTCATTCTTCTGCCTCCTTTCAATCTTCCTTTTCGGATATTATAACCGATTTTACAAAAAAAATCAACGGGCAAACGGAAAATTCACAATCTTAACCGAAAATTCCGCCCTTCATTTCCCCGCCAAGCGATAACTTTCCCCAAGGCGCTCCTTCAATTCGCCGTCCGAAACGCTCCCGTCCAAAACCAATGTATACCAGCTCTTTTTATTCATGTGCCAGCCGGGATAATAATTCGCCCGCGAAAGAACTTTTTCCGCCTCCTTCGGATCCATCCGAAGATCTATAATCTCCTCGATTTTTTCCGATTCGAGCCCCAGCTTCCTGCCCTCCACGGTCAAAATCGCACCGTACCATTTCCGATTGTCCTTTCTGCGCCAAACGGCATTGTCGGGAAACTGCGTCCAGAGAAATTCAAGCTCGTCCCCATAAGTCTCCCGTACAAATTTCCTCAGCATCTGCGCTTGCTCCGCCTTGAAAACCGACGTTTCATAACACTTTCGGGTGACGTCGCCGACGACCTCGCCGATTGCCGCCCTGATTCCGCCGACGTATGCGCCCGAAGCATTCGTCTTATAAAGCACGTATTCTTCGCCCGTCTCTTTTTCGATCAATTCCGTGTCGATTGCCCCGTCTTTTCCGATTTCCAACGTGAGCGTAAATTCCCCGCCCCGAATTTCGCGGGAATATCGGAATATGCTTCCGTCCTTTTCAAATCCGTAAGCCGTCAATTTTTCGGGAATCGGCTTCTTTCTTTTCGTAAACTCTTCAAACATGATTTACACCTCCGACGATACTGATTAAAGTCGCCGCGAAAACAACGCGGGCACGGCACGCAAGGAACGCGAAAGCGATGTAACAACGGCGCAAGGTGACGCGGAAGCACCGCGGGAACATCGACGTACAAAAAAACCGCGCGGGAATATCATACGGGAAAACCGTACAAAAACACCGCGCGGAAAAACGCCTATAAAAGATTGCGCAGAAGGCGCGTTATGCCAAATTCGCCTTGGCCAGCGAATATGCGCCGTAAATCCCCGCGCTGTTGCCCAGCTTTGCGCCTACGATCTTCAACGGCACTACCGACGAGGGAAGATAACTCCTTTCGTCCACCGCTTTCCTCAAAGGCGCAAACAGAGCTTCCCCTTCGTTCGCCACTCCGCCGCCGAGCACGATCGCTTCGGGGCGCAGAATATTCACGAGGTCGGCAATCCCCTCCGACAAATATCCGATATATCTATCCACGACCGCCTGCGCGTCTCTGTCCCCCTTCTTCGCCGCTTCAAACGCCGTCCTTCCGTCTACGTTATCCAAGCTACCCTTCGCCACGTCCCACATCGCGCTGTCCATGTTCTCTTCCATTTTCCGCTTCGTCTGGCGAATGAGCGCCGTCGCCGAAGCGTAACATTCAAAACAACCGTGACGACCGCACCCGCAGAGCGCTCCGCCTTCCCTCAAAATCATGTGACCGATTTCCGCGCCCGCGCTCATGTAACCTTCCAGCATCTTTCCGTCTACAATGATTCCGCCGCCGACTCCCGTCCCGAGCGTAATGAAAATACTGCTTTCGTATACCGAGCTCGCGCCGAACTTCGCCTCGCCCAGCGCCGCCGCGTTCGCGTCGTTCGCCACGTATACCTTTTTACCCGTCAACTGTTCGACCGTCTCGCCCAAAGGCGCGTTCAGCCAGCCGTAATTCCCCCACTTCAAAACGACGCCCGTCTTACTGTTCACGACTCCCGGAGACGCGATTCCGATCGCTTCCACCTCCGAAAAATCTATCTTCGCTTCCCGAGCGACCGTCCGCGCTACTCCGTCCAGCTTCTTCGCAGTCCCGTCAAATCCGTCCGCCGAGTTCGTCGCGATATTCGACTTTGCGAGAATCCTCCCTTCTCCGTCAAAAATCGCCGCCTTCGCGCTCATGCCGCCTAAATCTATCCCGATGATATATCCCATAAATATCGTCCTTCCCGCTCTCAGCGGATAAAATTCGTATATACTTTTTTCTCTTTCGTCGGCTCTATTCCCGCGGCTCTGCCCGCTTCTATACATTTCAACAGCCAAGCCATGTTATGCCCCAGCGTCCGCATCGTCTGCAAGCCCTCCGCGTCCTTTGACGCTTCCTCCGCCGTGTTTCCGTGAATTTCGTTCCAATACGACGACGACACCACCGGCATGCAACTGATGGTAAAATATTTATTCAGCATGTCCAGCGTCGCCGTTCCGCCCGCCCTCCGACAGCTCGCCACCGCCGCCGCAGGCTTATACCGAAGCGCCGCTCCGCCGCTGTAAAAGGCCCTGTCCATAAACGAGGTGATCGCTCCGCCCGCCGAGGCATAATGCACCGGCGAACCGAAAATAAATCCGTCCGCCTCTTTTGCCAATGCCGTAAATTCGTTTACTGCGTCCTCCATAAAGCACTTTCCAAGTTTTCGGCAGGCTCCGCATGCAATACAGCCCGAAACGGGTTTCTTGCCTAACCAAAAAATTTCCGTATCGATTCCGTCTGCGTTCAGCGCTTTTTCCGCTTCCCGAAGCGCCGTATACGTACAGCCGTGCTCGTGCGGGCTACCGTTGACCAAAATCACTTTCATCTCCATGCCCTCCCGAAAAATTCTTATTCGTTAATATCCCGTTTATTATATCATATATTTTCAAAGATTTCAATATAAAATGTGCATTTGTAAGAATTTTTTTTGTCGATTTATGTACCGTTTTTTCCGCGAATGACAAAACACATCATTTTTCGCGCAAAATTCCGCCGAACGACGGCGCAAAACCGAAACGATCTTTCAGCCACGTCAAATCCGTCGTCCAGCCCTCCGTTTTATTCCGTTCGAGATATACGCGGTTCGCTTCCGCAAGCGCCGCGTGAAATTCCGACTGCGTACAGCCGTTGACCTTGCAGAAATGCTCCTCCGCTTCCGCGCCGCGCCCCACCAAAAACGTGCGCCCGATATGAATGACTTCGTGGCAGCGGCGGCACACGGCGATTACCGTTTCCAATTTCTGCAATCCCTTTTTATCGTCATAGCTCCACTGTTCGTGGGCTTCGAGGCGAGAACTCCTCGCGCCGCAAATCATGCACTTCCCGCCCGCGCGGGAATAGGCGTCAAATCGTACGGCGTCCCACTGCTGCCGCGTAAGCACGCTGCGTAGATTGGAATACCAACATTCCTCGGGAACCATTTCAAAATTGAGTTTATACTTCTTCATGTTACCTCCGTGAACGGCATGAGATGTAAACGCCGCGGACGGTGCAAAAGTAGGGGCGCGCGGCGTATGGGCGATACCGAGGGCGGTAAAAACCGCAATCAGCGGATTTTACGCGAGCAGATATAAAATTTCCGCACACTGACGGAATGCCGTGGGCAGAGAAACCTCCTTTTCCAGCGCTTCTTCCGAATATGCGGGAAAGGGAGATTGTTCAGCGCGTACATAAAAGCAGGTCATATCCCAGCGGATATGCGTAAAAATATGCGTATAATTTTTACTCCTGACAATTCGGAACGAGGAGACGCCCCAACGCTCCAAAATCTCCTCGGACGTTACCCCTTCCTCCGCGATGTGCGAAGGGAACTCGTTCATGCCCTTCAATACGCCCTCTTCGCGGCGCCTGACGGCGATGCCCGACGCCGTTTCGATGACGAACACGTATACTTTTTCCGAGCGCTTTTCCTTCTTTTTCGGCAAAACGGGATACTTCCCCTGAGAGTCGTGCTTCTTCGCTCCGCAAAGCTCCCGCAACGGACACTCCGCGCATTTCGGGGAACGGGGCGTACAGATCAGCGCGCCCAGCTCCATTAAGCTCTGCGTAAAGTCCGAACAGTCGGCGCCTTCCTTCGGATATGCCTCTTTCAGCTCTTCGCGCAAAAACGCGCGATAGGATAAATCCGAAATCTCCGTCGGATTTTCGAGGACTCTCGACAGCACCCGAAGCACGTTTCCGTCGATCGCCGGAACGGGCTTTCCGTATGCGATGGAAAGCACCGCCCCCGCCGTATAATCGCCTATTCCGGGCAGAGCTTTGATCTCCCGCTCCGTATCGGGAAAGCGGCCGCCGTAATCCCGCACCAGAACTCTTGCCGCTTTCTGCATGTTCCGAACCCGACTGTAATATCCCAGCCCCTCCCAAAGTTTCATGAGCTTCCCTTCCTCGCAGTCCGCCAGCGCTTCTACCGTGGGCAATTCTTTGAGAAAGCGAATATAATATTCCTTCACCGCTTCGACGCGCGTCTGTTGGAGCATGATCTCCGACACCCACACCCGATAGGGCGTCACTCCTTCCCGCCAAGGCAAAATCCGCTTGTTTTCGCGGTACCAGCCAAGAAGCGGCTGCGTAATACAAGAAAGACAAAAATTTTCCGTCATAACGAATTAAAAAAATCTATCGATTGCGTCAAAGAGGGGGTATCGGGATAACGGATCTCCTTCGGAAGCGTGAGGGAAGAATCCGCGTTCACGTAGGTCACGTCCGCTTTCCCCTCCCCCTTCGGCGTTACAAGACAGTTTCCGATTCCCACAAACGCCCCAGGATAACCGCTGAAAATACTCTTTAACAGGTCCGCGCCCGTGATGATCTCCACGCGGCCCGCTCCCACCGCTTCAAAGCACAGGCGATAGGGGTCGAGCATTCCGTCCCGCTTCACGTCGGGGAGCTCCTCTAAACCGTCCATCACTACGAAAAGGCGGGGATAACCTACGTTCAGAGAGCGCATGCGCACCAGCTCCCGCACAGTATCCAGCGCCGAAAGATAATCCGCATAATTGTTGATGAACGGCACCGTCACGTCCGCCGCTCTCAGCCGCAAAAGCTCACTGTATTCCGCATACGGCGAAAGTATCAGAAACATCGCCTCCGAACGGTCGTATAGGCACGAGAGCGTAACCACGAGGCGACGGATAAATTCACTCCGCCCCGCGCCCGTCACGCAGACGTGATGATACCGTTCCGCGTTCTCCTCGCGATGCGCTACCGCGATATTCCCCGCCTCGTCGCGCCCCAGAGGTATACAGGCGCGGATTTGCTCAAATCGATAAACATTCTTCTCGGAAATCTCCGACAAAGAAGAAAGAAATTCTTCCGCTTTCATGACAGATCGTCCTTTTTGCCCCCGAAGGCGCATTTTTATATACCCTATCAGTATACTCCTGTTTGCCCGAAAAGTCAAGCGCGGGCGGGAAAGAAAATCAGAGCACGACGCGACGGAAAATGCGGGAAAAGGCGCGCTCACGGGAACCGTGGGCGCGCCTTTCCATAAAAATATAAGAGAGAAAATAATGAAAAAAATATAAAGAGAAATTTTGTGTGGTCTATATTAAGTGTCAGGAAACGGCGGTGAAATATTCGTCCTTATCGAAAGTAATGGAAAGTCCCACCGCTTTCCCGTCGCGCTCTACCGTCACTTTGACGGTATCGCCTTTCCGCACGCAGAGCAACAAGTCGATGATCTGATACCTGCGCCGAATTTCCGTTTTTGTATTTCCTACTATAATCGATTTGAGAATGTCTCCCGTCTCGAATACTCCGTCCCCCGCGCTGCCTTTGGTTATGTCTACAACCGAAACGGTCTCCACGATCACCGCCTTCCCGTTTTCCAAAATCGACTTGGACTCCACGGTCTGTACCGTGACGCCGAGCGTCGCCCGCTTCACCGAACCGTCGTTGTCCATGATATTGTCCACGACAGACATCACTTGCGTGATCGGAAGCGCATATCCCATATTATCTACGCTATGAATTCCGTTCAGAACTTTATTGCCGTATTGGTCTTTTTTATAAATCAACGAATCGCCGAGCTTCGCGTTTGTGATACCGACCAGCTTTCCCTGCGCATCGAACAATCCGCCTCCCGAATTTCCGGAATTGATTGCCGCATCCGTCCGCATAACGCGCATACTGACCGCTGTCCCCGGATTTATCGTCGATTCCAACTGAATATATTCCGAATCTACCGAAATAATGCCCTCCGTAACGGAAATTCCGTCTCCTTCCGGATTTCCTATCGCAAAAACCTTCTCCCCCGTCGTTATCTCCTCTGAAGAACCGATCTCCGCTTCCTCCGCCGAGCTCTCTCGAAGAATTTCACTCCCCTGTACCTTCAAAACCGCAATATCATAATCGGCGGCTCCTCCTACATATGTCGCAGGTATCGCAAGTCCGTCCGTATTCTCGCCCGTTGAAGTATTTATATTCGTGATTCCGCCGTACAGCGAAAGATAAATATAATCCGCTATTCCGTTATCGCTCTCCGCATCGTAAATGACGTGGAAATTCGTGATCACATAGGCGTTTCCCGCTTCTTTATTCAAATCGTAAATGACGCCGCTGCCTGCCGCCCAAACGAGAGAAGTCGTCGTCACCGTTCCGCCAAATGGCCAACTCGCCGTCTTCTTCGTCTCTCTGAACCCTGAATATACGCTCACGACAGACATCATGTTATGCGCGATCGCGTCCGTATCGTTATTCTCACTCACGTCCGCTGAAAGATATTCTTTCAAAAATTCCAGAAAACTTCCCTCATAACCGTTCTCGACCGCCGCCGCATATACTTCTTCTATATCGAGGTCAGCTCCGTCGCTGCCGTCCGCGCCTTGCAAACTTTTCAGCCAATCGGCCTCCGTTCCCGTAAATCCGTTCTCTACGGCTATCTCATACGCGGATTTTGAACCGAATGCCGAAAAATCACAGGCGGAAAAACTCACCGCCATCACCGCAGTGCAGCCGAGCGCTACCGCTGCCGTCCAGATTTTTTTCATATCCGTTTGCCTCCCCGGACTCATGCAGGAGGATTTCCCCCCGCAACTCCTTTTTTGATGCTTTCGATTTACACCTTCTATTATACCCGTCTTTTCGTTGATAGCTTTAAGATTTTTTGAAAACTACGTGAATTTTTTGCTAAAATCCTTCCAGCTCGTCCAACGTCAACGAAAACGACGGAATAAAATGCTCGAAAAAATACTCCACTTCCGGCATTTTCCGACCGTGCAAATCCTCCTCTATACTCTTTTTCGCCCGCGAAAACTCGCCGTTCCCCGAACGCAGCTCCTCCAAACATTTGATATACGCCGACAAACGATCCGCCGCCTTTACCAGCCGATATTCCTCGCTCCCCTCGTCCGCCAAAACATACGGCGATATCTCCTCCTTCAATTCCTTCGGCAGCATGTCCGCTACTTTTTCGCAGGCACTACGCTCCAACTGCTTATACGCCCCCTGTATGCTGCGATTATAATACTTCACCGGCGTCGGAAGATCGCCCGTCATCACTTCGCTCGTCTCGTGATACAGCGCGTAAAGCACCGTCTTCGCAACGTCTACGCTTCCGCCGTAAATTTTGTTGCGGATCGTCGCCAGCGCATGCGATATCACCGCTACGCTCTGGGAGTGCTCCATAATGTTTTCCTCCCGCTCCGAACGCATCAGCTGCCAACGCTTGATATATTTCATTCTGTCAAGATATGCGTAAAAATCGTATCGCATTATTTTTTTCTCCTTATCTCTACCTTTTTTATTGACTTTTTTCCGCGTTTGTCCTATAATGTTTATTACAAAATTCAATTATCCGTCGTGGGTGCTTTAACAAGCTGAGATTATACCATGGAATCGGCAAGGTAATACTTGAGCGAGATGATCGGTAACGAGGTAAAAAAGAACTTCTGCGCGCCCGCGCGCCGTTTCGGGTTTTTCTCCCCTTTCGGCTTTCGGGCGCGACTTCTTTCTTTTCTGCCGCGACCAATCGGCGGAATAAAAGGAGGTTATCTTTATATGTTTCTCAACGCTCTTTTGGAAGCCAGCACGAAAACCACAAATATCGTCAAATGGGTTTCCGTCGGCGCTATCGTGCTCCTCTTCGGAGTCATCGCCGTCATCTGTGTCAAAGGCAAAAAACAGTATGACGCAAAGCATATCGCTTTCGCCGGTATCTCACTCGGTTTGTCCTTCGTCTTATCTTTTCTCAAAGTGAAACCCGTAATGTATGGCGGCTCCATTACCCTCGCAAGTTTCGTTCCCTTACTCATCTACACTTACGTTTACGGGCTTGCCGACGGATTGCTTACGGGGCTTATCTTCGGATTATTCAACTTCGTCACCGACCCTTATATCCTTACCCCCATGACGTTTATTCTCGATTTCCTGCTCGCATTCGCATCTATCGGGCTCATGGGACTTGCCAGAAAGTTCACCAAAAAGACTACTTTTAACGTCGTCCTCGGCACCGTCGCCGTGTACGTCGTCCGTTTCGCTTTCCACCTTTTCTCGGGCATGATTTATTTCTCCATGGACCAGGTATGGGCTGAACTTCCGAATTGGGCGATATCTAATGGCGGTTTCATCTATTCCTTCATCTATCAATGCGTATATCTCCCCGCCGATTGCGCGATCGCCGCCGTCGCCATGTACGTCCTCGCAAAAACAAATGTATTGGACAAGCTCGGCGCGCTTATGAAGCCTAAAAAATATGCGGCAGCAGGTACGACGGAAAGGGCGGGCGCGACGGGAACGGCAGGTGAGACGGGAGCGAACGCAAAGGCGAACGCGGGCGACGGAGAAACCGCAGAAGGGGAAACCGCCGCCGCAGATACGAAACCCGCAAACAGAAAATCCTGACGGATACGAACCCCGTAAACGGGACAGCCGTTTCGAGACGAACCCGTGAATGGGATAACCGTTGCAAAGCAAAAACCGTAAACGGAATAACCGTTGCGAGGCGAATCCGTGAATGGGATAACCGTTGCGAGGCGAATCCGTGAACGGAATAATCTTGCGGAACGAAAAACCTAAACGGGATAACCGTTGCAAAGCAAAAACCGTAAACGGGATAACCGTTGCAAAGCAAAAACCGTGAACGGGATAACCGTTGCAAAGCAAAAACCGTGAACGGAATAATCTTGCGGAACGAAAAACCTAAACGGAACAGTCGTCGAAAAATAAAGTCCTTAAACGGGACAACCGAAAACAAACGGCGCAGAAAACTGCCTTAATCCCCCGTGCGGAAATTCGCACGGGGGATTTTACTAAAAAACAGCTACTTCGTCGAAGCGCTTCTTGTCCACTATGATGCGGCCGTTTTCCAAATCTACCTGCTTCACGACTCCTTTCACCGCGGGGAAAAGGATCTCCTTCCCCTCCCGCTCTATCGTGTATACCTCCGACGACAGCGGCGCCACGTCTTTCACCGTCCCCAAAACCTCGCCGCTCTCCGTCTCCACCGAAAGGCCTAAAATATCCGCGATATAATACCGCCCCTCTTCCAATTCGGGCGCATCCTCTCTATCCCCTTCTAGCTTCTTGCCGCGCATGAGTTCCGCTGCGTTTCGGTCAGGTACTCCGCGCAAGCCTAAATACGCAAATCCGTCTCCGCCTACCCGAAAAGACAAAATTTTATACGGCTTCCCTTCGATATATACCTGCCCGAAAGCCTTCACATCCTCCGGTTCGTCCGTATAGGTCTTGATTTTCAGCTCCCCGCGGATTCCCTGCGGCTTCAAAACCTCTCCGATGATGAGTCTTTCCATTCTTCGCCTCCCCGTTTCGTCATAGCCGAAAAAAGGCTTTCGCTACGAAAGCCTTTTCCCTTGCTCCGAATTTTATTCGGCTTCTTCGTCCGTCGCTTCTTCCGGTTCGCGGTCTACCGCGTTCCCGCCCTTTTCCTTGATTTCCACGACGTAACGCTTACTGTTTCTCGGCGTCGCCGCACGGACGATCGTCCGCAGCGCCTTCGCGATTTTACCCTGCTTGCCGATGACTTTTCCCATATCCGACGAAGGCAGCGTCACCACGATTTCGATTACGCGCTCCTTTTCATTGACCGCGTATTCTATGTGCTCCTTATCCTCCGCAAATTGGTTGACGATATATTGTACTAATTCTAACATTCTTTACCTCCCGATTCCTCTGTATTCTCTTAGACGGGCAGGCGACTATTACTTCTTCGACTTCTTCCCTTTCGTCTTGGAAGGGCTCAACTTCGCAGGCTTCTCCATCGCCCCTGTCTTTACGAGCAGGTTCTTCACTGTCTCCGTCGGCTGTACGCCCTTTTTCAGCCAATCCTTCGCCTTCTCGACGTCGATCGTCAGCTCTACCGGATCGCACGTCGGACGATAATGCCCCACGCAGTCGATATATTCGCCGCTCATCGCTTTACGGCTGTCCACCACCACTACGCGATAAATGGGGTTCTTTTTGTCGCCCATTCTGAAAAGTCTCATTTTTACCATGATTATACCTCCAAAAGTATGTTAAAATTTTTTGTCTCTCTCGTATCAAAAAGGCATTCTGAATTTGCCCTTGTTACCCTTTAATTGCTTCATGAGCTGCTTCGTTTGGTCGAATTGCTTCAAAAGCTGGTTGATCTCCTGCACGCTCGTACCCGACCCCGCCGCGATTCGACGCTTCCTCTTGCTGTCGATGATCGACGGATTATCCCGCTCCGCCTGCGTCATCGACAATATCATCGCTTTCGTATGCTCTATCCGCTTCTCGTCGATGTCCTTTTCGTTCACTTTCAGCTTATTCATTCCGGGCAGCATGCTCATCATCGCCTGCGCTCCGCCCATCTTTTTCAGCATCGCAAACTGTTCGAGATAGTCACTCAGCGTGAAGGAGTTCTCCTTCATCTTCTGCTGCATCTTCTTCGCGTCTTCTTCCGTGATCGCCTGCTGCGCTTTCTCGATCAGCGAAAGCACGTCGCCCATGCCCAAAATTCGGGACGCCATGCGCTCGGGATAGAACGGCTCCAAATCCGACAGTTTCTCGCCCACGCCGATGAACTTGATCGGCTTGCCCGTCACCGCCTTGATCGAAAGGCATGCGCCGCCGCGCGTATCGCCGTCCAGCTTCGTCAAAATCACGCCCGTGACATTCAGCCGTGCGTTGAACGTCTCCGCCACGTTGACCGCTTCCTGTCCCGTCATCGCGTCCACGACCAGCAGGGTTTCCGTCACGTCTACCTGATTCTTGATATTTTCCAGCTCCTGCATCAGCGTTTCGTCGATCTGCAATCGCCCCGCCGTATCCAGAATTACCGTATCGTAACCGCCCGAACGCGCGTACTCGATCGCCTGTCCCGCCGTCTTTACGGGGTTCTGCGTTCCCTTCTCGAACACCTCTACCCCCGCGTTCCTGCCCACGACCTGCAACTGCGCGATCGCCGCGGGACGGTACACGTCCCCCGCCACCAGAAGCGGACGCTTCCCCTGCTTCTTCAAAAGCAGCGCCAGCTTACCGCACAGCGTCGTCTTCCCCGCGCCCTGCAAACCGCACATCATGATTACCGTCGGAAGTTTGGGCGAAACTTCGATTTTCGCGTTCTTCGAACCCATCAGCGCGATGAGCTCGTCATTCACGATCTTGATGACCTGCTGCGCGGGATTGAGCGAGGACAGTATTTCCTGCCCCACCGCTTTCTCCGAAACCTCCGCGATAAACTGCTTGGCTACCTTCAAATTGACGTCCGCTTCCAAAAGCGCCACGCGCACTTCCCGCATCGCCGTGCGGATTTCCAGCTCCGTCAGCTTGCCCCGCTTGGTCAGTTTGGAAAATATATGGTTCAATCGCTCCGAGAGCGACGCAAACAATGCCATACTTATCCGTCCCTCCTTTCCAAAATTTCCGCCAGCTCCTCCGCGCGCTCCGTCAACTCGGGCAGCTCCGCTTTCAGCCGCTCCGCCCACGCCGAAACTCTCTTCGCCGCACACACGAACCCCAGCTTTTTCTCGTACTCCTTCAAACGGCGGTCTACCTTGCCGAGACAATCCGAAACGCTCTGCCGCGAAACTCCGTTCTCCTCCGCGATCTCGCCCAGCGAAAGATCGTAATTATAATAAAGCTCCGCGATTCTCCTCTGCCGCTCCGTCAACAGCGCTCCGTATGCGTCGAACAGACGCACCGTCTCCATATCCTTTCCCCCGAATTCTTCCGACATCCTCCGTGCCTCCGTTCCTTCTGACGCTCTATCATTATATCCGAAAAAAATTCACCTGTCAAGCAATTTTACTTGACAGGCATAAAAAATTTTATACGAACAGTTGCAGAATATCCACCAAAATGGCGAAACCGAACAGGAAAATGATTCCGATAAAGTGAATCATCGCCTCGACCTTGCGGTTGATGGGCTTTTTCCGAATCCACTCGATGACCGTGAACACGACCTTCGACCCGTCCAGCGCGGGAATCGGCAAGAGATTGAACACCGCGAGGTTCACGCCGATAAAGCCCGAAATGTTCAAAAACGACCATATTCCGCTGAGTGCGGCTTCCGAAGTCGCTTTAATCGTCGTCACGGGACCGCCCATACTGTCCAGCCCCATTTTACCCGTCAGCAGTTCCCCGAGAGAACGAAGCACCAGACCGCCGAGCTTGCCCGAATAGACGAACGAATCCCCCACCGCTCCGAAAAAGCTCTGTTTCACCGGCGTGCCCATGAGACCGTAAATTCCCAGCGCGTCGAGTACAACGTACACGTCCGACATATTCTTGAAATTCGCGTCCTTGGCAAGAACGACTTCGAGCGTCATCGGCCTATCGTTTCTGACGACCTCTATTTCCGCCGTATCGCCCGCTTTCTTTCCGCGCAGGGCGTCTACATAGTCGGTGAGCAGGAACATGCTCTTTCCTTCCACCGAAACGATGACGTCGCCCGGCAACAGCCGCGTCGTATCCGTCGGATCGGAAACCGTCTGCGACGTTTCCTGTTCCGAGTCGTCGGGCTTCTGCATTACTGCATACTGCGGCTGCCCCACGCAGGTGAACATAATAATGATAATCACGAGCGCCAGAAGATAATTCATCGTCGCGCCCGCTATCAGAACGATTATGCGTTTCCAAGGCGGCTGGTCGTTAAACTTTTTGCCCTCGGATACCGAGTGAGACGCGGGAACTGCGCTTTCGGGGCGAAGGGAGGAAGGGGAAGCCGCGGAAGAGGCTGCGGAAGCCGAAGGCGAATTTGCCGAAGGCGGGAAATCCGCGGATGTAGCACGCCCGTCCGATACGGGATCCGAACCCGCATCCAAAGAGCGGGAATCTTCCGTCGCGGAAGGGGCGGACGAAGAAGCCGCGGAAGCCGATTGACCGAGGGGCGCGGAAGCGTCCGCAAAGCGGCCGTCCGACGCGGGCAAAGGGGATTCGGAGCGCTCGGAGACGGATTTTGAGGACATGTCCTCAAAGGGTTCCGCGGGCGGAGGCGTGGGAGAGTCCGCGTCGTCCGTGTCGTCCTCCCCGTCGAAGGCGCAATAGCCGCCGAGAGGGATTACGCGCAGCGCGAACAGCTCGCCCGTCTTTTTACTCCGTTTTTTGAAAATCGCAGGCCCGAAGCCGACCGAAAATTCTTCGATTTTGAAATGCAGGAGTTTTCCCGCGATATAATGCCCGAATTCGTGTATCGTCACCATGACGAGCAAGATGACGATTGCAAGCACTACGCCGCCGATACTCTTCATCGTCGACGAAAAACTCAACAACTGATTGAACAAATGTATTCTCCTCTTTATTCCGTCTTTGCGGGAAGCCCCGCGATAAATTCCGCGGCGTATCTCCTTGCCGCCGCGTCCGTCTCCGCCAATGCTTCATACCCGTCTATACGGGTACGGGATACCTTTTCGAGCGTCCTTTTTATAGTCTCCGCAATCAGGGGAAAAGATATCCGCTCTTTCAAAAACGCGCCTACCGCGATTTCGCCCGCCGCGTTCAGCGCGCAAGGGTAGTTATCGCCCGCCTCCGCCGCCGAAAGAGCCAAGTCGTAACACGGAAACCGCTTTCGTTCCAGCGGCAGGAAACGAAGCGCGCCCAGCGACTCAAAATCCAAGGGCTTCAATCCGCAGTCCATGCGCTTCGGATACGTCAGCGCAAGCTGAATGGGCAATTCCATGGAAGGATAGCTCAACTGCGCCAAAATTCCGCCGTCGTCGAACTCCACCATGGAATGTATGATGCTCTCGGGCTGGACGAGCGTATGAATTTTCTTTAATTCCGTGCCGTAAAGCCATTTCGCTTCGATCACCTCGAAGCCCTTATTGAGCAGCGTGGCGCTGTCGATCGTGATCTTTGCGCCCATGCTCCACGTCGGGTGTTTCAGCGCGTCGCGGAAAGTCACCTTCTTCAACTGTTCTTCCGTATAAGAATAAAAGGGGCCGCCGCTCGCCGTGATGATCAATCGGCGGAAAGGGGCGTCGAGTCTGAACCCCAGCGCCTGCCAAAGCGCCGAATGTTCGCTGTCCACGGGCATGAGATCGACTCCCGCGCAGGAGATTTCCCGCATGACGAGTTCTCCCCCGCAGACCAGCGTTTCCTTATTCGCCAGCGCGATATTCTTTTTGAGACGCGCCGCTTCCAGCGTATATCTGAGCCCCGCGAAGCCCGTCGCCGCGATCACCGCCGTATCGCCGTACGTCAACGCTTCCATGCCCCCGTCCGTTCCGCTCGAAAAGCGAGTCCCCGCGGGGATTTTACCGCGGACGGAACGAGCCGCTTCTCCGTCGATCAACGCGGCAAACTCGGGGCGAAATTCCTCTACCTGCTGCAAAAACAGCTCCGCGGAAGTATTGGCGACGAGAGAAACGATTCTAAATTCCTCCTTATTCCGCCTGACGACCGAACAGGTTTGTCTGCCGATAGAGCCCGTACTCCCGATCAGAGAAATGTTTTTCAATGCCGCGCCTCCTTTATCGACAAAAAGTACCAATCCCGAAAAAAGGGAGGTACTTTTGTGCGTCTTTCATGATTTTAAGCGATTACGTGTATGAGTGTGAAACAAAGGTAAACGACCACCGTCGCAAACTGCGTCCCGTCTATCCTGTCGAGTATTCCGCCGTGGCCCGGCATGAGCTTGCCCATGTCCTTGATGTCCACTTTTCTCTTGATACAGCTTTCGACGAGATCGCCGAATTCCGTGGCGGCTGCGGTCAAAAGGCCGATTCCGAGATACACGGGAAGCCAGAGCGCCATATTTTCAAAACTCCCCGCGACCGCGTTATAGGAAAAATACAAAATCGCGGCGCCCACGAGCCCACCGACCAGTCCGCCAATTCCGCCGATTACCGTCTTATTCGGGCTTACGGTCGGGGCCATCTTTTTGGGGAATCTGCCTTTGAGAAAACGGCCGAACACGTACGCCAGCGAGTCCGCAAACGGGGATATGACGAACACGAACAAAATCGCGAGATCGGAATTCAGCGCAAGGGTCGAAAGAGAGTCCGCCCCCTCTATATGATTCGCAAGCGTGAGAAGCGTCAGAAAAAGCGTGGGATACACGGCGGAAAGAAAAGATATGCCGATGCTTTCCAAAGAGGTCTCCTCATGGCGTATCACGAGAAGAGACAAGAGTGCGACCGCAAGCACGAAAAAGCAAGCCGCCGCAGCCAATGCGCCCGAGGAAAAGAACTGTTCGAAAAGAGCACAGGCAGGTATGCAGAGAACAGCAAAAATAAACACGAGCACTCTCTCCGCTCCCGTGATCTTTTCCTTCATCGCGCGCAACATTTCAAAAGTCCCGATCAGCGCGAAAGCGTAAATCAAACCGTCGAAAAACAAATCGTGGACGAAAATCTTCAAAAGAAAAAACACGAGCAGCACCGCTATATAGCATGTGCCCGTAACCAAACGGATTTTCATAAGTTTAACCCTTCTTTTTACACTGTTCGTCCGTCTTTCCGAATCGGCGGGTACGGCGGCCGTATTCCGCGATCGCTTCGTCTAAGTCTTCGTCCGAAAATTCGGGGAACATCTTATCCGAAAAATACAGCTCTGCATACGCCGACTGATACAGGAGATAATTGGACAATCGCATTTCCTTGCCCGTGCGAATGACGAGATCCGGATCGGGCTGGCCGTGCGTATACAGGAGAGAGGAAAAACTTTCCTCCGTCACACGCTTACCCGCCTCCACCGCAAGGTTTACCGCGCGGATAATCTCCGCGCGGGAGCCGTAACCGAGCGCGACGTTTACTCCCCTGCCCTCGTATTTCGACGATTCTTCCTCCGCTTCTTTCAAGAGTCTCTGCACGTCTTCGGGCAATAATTTCGTTTCGCCCAAAATCCGCAGGCGGACGCCCCGCGAACAAATCTTGCGCATACAGTCCAAAAAATTCTTACGGATAAGCTCGAACAGGCCGTCGAGCTCCTCCTTCGGCCGCTTTAAGTTCTCCGTGGAAAGCGCGTACACCGTCACGTATTCGATTCCGAGGTCAAAAGCATGCTCCAAAAGCCCGACCATGCGGCTCATTCCCTGACGGTGCCCGTACGAACGGGGCATCAGCCGCTTCTTCGCCCAGCGGCCGTTGCCGTCCATGATGACGGCTATATGCCGCGGCAATCCCTCCCCGTCTATTTTATTCTTCTTCATGGCTCAAATAGACATCAATTCCTTTTCTTTTGC
>ERZ1673702.594-NODE-594-length-49486-cov-10.623313_pt1 | contig 49486 bp, 43 predicted proteins | sample MGYA00580232_ERZ1673702 | MGnify/ENA primary metagenome ERZ1673702 (study PRJEB41218, sample SAMN15661792) | gut metagenome | host: Homo sapiens | place: Canada: London | collected 2015-08-20/2019-03-30 | study: EMG produced TPA metagenomics assembly of... | reverse complement strand
CAAAAATGTACGCACAGGACTCTGCAAAAACAAAATCCAGTATGCGTACACTTCCTCTTGTCGGCAGCTTTGCGGAGTATTTCAAAGAAGTAAGAGCGGCACAGGAAGTCAACAAAAAGGTCTGCGGCAACTGCTACAACTACGAATATGACGGCTATGTCTTTGTAGACGAGCTGGGAGATTTAATGCGACCCGTATTTCAGCGCCTGATGAATAACAGCGTGATAGTGAATGACCGAGTTTGGCTTGACTGTTTTCAGCTTTTCGGAATAGAATTGCTGAATGTGTCTTGCCTCCAAACCCTGAAGCGTTACCGCTTTCTTTCGGAAATACGGCTCAATCACCGATTTCACCATTTGTTCGTAAGAGCTGAATGTGGTCGCCTTAACACGCACCTTGACGATTTCCAACCATTCGAGCAGATAGTCTGCAAACGGCATATCGGAAGCAAGCTCGCCGACTTCCTGCGGCGGTACAAATTCACTTCTGATTCGTGCAAGCTCGGCTTCGGCTTTGCGTTTGTTTCCCCTTTCGGGCAGTCCCGTGGAAAAGTATTTCACACGGCGTTTTCCGTTGTTGTTATAGTAGCTTAGCACTACATAATAAAAACCTTTTTTAACTTGTAGGTGTCCTGATACCATTATTTTTAACTCCTTTCATTGTACATCACAGGAAAGACCTACACCGACAAGCCTATTATAGCTTGCCGGCATAGTTCTTTCCATTCTGCAAAAGTCACTCGCTGTACACTTTAGTTCGAATTAACGGGCGTCTCTGTTGCGCTCTCGTTGGCGTTTCAAAAGTTCCAAGCCTTTCAGAATATCTCGCTTGATTTGCTCATCGCTGTAATTCTGCGGAAAGTATTTGCGAAGCTCATCACGAGGCAGTTTGATTTGTTCCTTTTGATTTGGTTTTTCTTCCGAAGGGTTGAAAGCGATTTTGTTATCGTCCACCATTGAAAGCAGTTCGGGAATTAAGTAAGTTAAGCGGATATATCTTCGCACTTGGTCTTTGCTTTCACCGGCTTCTTCGGCAACCTTTTCTACACTAAGCAACTTCTCTGCAACTTGCACAGAAGTTTTACCTTGGCGCTTTATGGCGTCCAGCTTCATCTTATAGGCAAAGGCTTTTTCGCTTGGCAGTATTGTTTCTCTTTGCAGATTTGCATCCACCATTGCGATTACTGCTTCATCATCTGACATTTCACGGACGATAACCGGCATGGTTTCAAATCCGAGTACCTGACACGCCGCAAGCCTTCTGTGCCCCGAAATAAGCTCGTATCCGCCGTCAAGCAGAGGTCTGGCAAGCGCCGGAGTTATTGTGCCGAATTTGCGTATGCTTTCAATCATTCGTTCCATCTCCTCGTTGTTCTGCACCTTAAATGGATGATTCTTAAAAGGGTGAAGCTCGTCAAGCGGTATGTTCTTTACACGCTCAAGCTTTGCATAGTCACGCATTTCCTGCGTGGAAAACAAATCGTCCAACGAATGCGTTGGTAAAGTAAAATCTGATTTTCGTTTTGTCATCGTTCGTATCCTCTCTTTCTTGATTTATTAAGTCCGAAATATCGGCTTCGCATATTCTCCTCAATGAGAATGTTTTCTTTGATTTTAGGGTTGTCATCTATAATTCTTGCCGCTGTTTTCCTGTCCTTTCGTAGCTGAGCCAGAGCCTTTGTGCAGTCATCTTGCTTGGCAACAAGCTTTGCTTTTTCATCGGGATTGTGGCAAGAATCAATATCTCGGTAGAGCATTTTGCGGTAATCCGATATGAGATTAATTTCTGAATCTGCGTTTTTTATAAACGCTTCCACCGAAAAAATATCGGTCAAATGATTGTCGCAAATGAGCTGTACCTGTGCGGTGTGGCGGTCAAGCCAACGGCAAGCCTCACGCATTTCGGGCGATAACGGATTGTGTTTTTTGTTTTTCGGCAGCACGCCGAGCAGATATAAATATCTGAAATACAATGCTTTAAGACCCGTAATCTTTTTGGCGGTTTTTAAGTTGCCTTTAACAAAATGCGCCTTTTGAATTGTTACACCGAAGCTCTTTTTTTCGGTAAACTCATAGTATAAGCGGTAAGCTTCCTGCGGGTTGTTTCGCAGAGTATCTTTCATTCGGTCATAGATTGCATCTCGGTCATAGGCTTCTCCCAAACGGTACAAACGAGTTGCTTTCTTGCTGTTGGCAGAGCGAATGGTGGTGTACTTATGATATGGGTTTAGGTCGATTACATATCCGAGCTGTTTCATAACATAGGTAAAAGCTTTGGGATTTGTACTCATCGTAAGCGCTTTATCTATCGCCTCACGCATTAAATTGTATCGGGTAGGCTCGCCGTTCTTTTCCGCAAAGTACAGCTTGCGTGGCGTCTTTCCTGTGGGATTTTTAATGACCGTCAAACCGTTTTCTTTGCAAAGTTCATCGGAAATACTGCGCAGTTTCCAGTATGCTCCCTCGTTGCAGTTGAACTTCTTACCGTTCCACATATTCACCGAATTGATGACCAAATGGTTGTGATATGTGCCGGTGTTAAAGTGCGTAGCGACCAGCACTTGGTACTGATCGCCCCACATTCTTTTGGCAAGTTCAACGCCGAGATTGTGTGCAAGCTGCGGTGTAACTTCATCTGTTTTGAAACTCTGATATGCGTGATAAGCCACATTGCCGACCGCCTTATCAAAGCGTTCTTGTACCGCATTCATCTCGGCAAAAGCAGTTTCTGCGGTGCAGTTTACGCCTGTAACATACATGGCTTTTTCTTCACCGATTACGGTTTTTCTCTCGTCGCTTGCGTAGTGAAGTGCCTTGCAAATATGGCTGTAAATCGTCTTGTCCGGGTTTGCCGCATAGCTTAAAACACGGTTGACACTGTCTGTTACAGCCCATATTTTTGTCACTGCCACGGCAAATCACTTGCGCTTTCCGGCTCACCGATTGAGTGGTAAGCCTTCAAAAATTTACTCACGACATAATCAAATCCATCGCTGATTCTGTCGTCGGACAGCGACTTAAAGTTGTCACGAAGTGAGGTCAAGCCTAGGTAAGCTTCGTAAAATTCCTGTGGCAAAGTTGCCTGAACTTCCTTGCCCAATCCGAGTTTTCTAAGGTAAGCAGAGAGCGAAAGTCCGCATTTTATAGCGGCAGTTTCCATTTTTCTTTTTTCTCCCTCAGTCACTCGGATATCGATTGCAGTTGTTCTTTGTCTCATATATTTTCATTCCTTTCTCTGTATAATCGGGGTTACAGGGGCGGCAAGTCCCTTTCGGCAATTATTTGCCGCCGGTTTTGTGGGTTTTAAAGGCAACACAAAACCTATGCTCGCTATCCTTACGGATTGGCATTACCTGTATAGCCTTATATCCACTTTCTCAAAAAGTGACGATAGTGACGGCTGTGACGGCTTTTCCTATATAGTGGATTTATTGTCATCGCCGTCATTGCCGTCACACTTTTTTAAGTAAATCAGTCGGCTTGTGCCTGTGCGTTTTGTTTTGTACTCGATGCATTGCGGCTGAAAAACTTCCGAAGAAAATCGGGCAAGCATTTTGGTTACGACATTCGGTGTAACCTCGGTTTCGTTCACCTGCGTTATAAGTTGCGTTGCCGTGCCTCGCCATTCTTTTACTTCCGAAATATAATCAACCAGCCGGAAAATAAACTTCGGAATTTCTTCACGGTGAATATCCTCCATATCCTTTCGTTCGACCAATTCCCACAAGTGACTGCGGTTGTCAAACTTCAAGGTCAGCTCCTGATATGCAATATCTCGACCTGTGGCAAGCAGAGTTCCGGTTTCATTGGCACGGCTGCGCTTCAAAACAAAATTCGTATCTGCCGCACCTGTGATACCTGTGGAGCCCAAAACCTCGTTGAATGGGTCGCTGATATCCTTCAGCTTTCTGACATGGTGAACAACCATAACAGTGATGCCGTACTTGTCCGAAATATTTTTCAGCGCCGAAACATCATCGTAGTCGCCTGCATACATTCCGCTTTTTCCGCCGGCGCTTTTTGAATCTCGCACCTTTTGAAAGGTGTCGATAATGACAAGCTTTGTTTTCGGAAAGTCGGAAAGATACTGTTCGATTTGCTGTTCCAAACCGTTGCCGATTTGAAAACTCGTTGTGGCAATGCGAAGTTCAGGCGGCGCTTCGTCGGTGATTTGATACAGGCGGCTTTGTATTCTTGCGTAAGTATCCTCCAAGCAGAGATAAAGTACATCGCTCTTGTGGGTTTCAAATTCCCACACAGGCTGTCCTCTCGCCACTTGAACGCCGAGCCAAAGCATAAGCCAGCTCTTGCCGATTTTACTTGAACCCGAAAGCACACTGAGTCCTTGCGGTATCAAGCCGTCAACCACAAATAGGGTTTTTCTCATTGGCGTTGACAGCAGCGTGTCCGCATCAATCGTTTTCAGCTTCTCAACTTGCATTCTTCACACCTTCTTCCATAACATAATTGATGACATTGACCTTCGGAATCTTAAAAGCGTTTCCGATTTTAACGCCGGAGATATATCCGTTGTTAATCAAGTCGTACATACCGTGCAGCTTTTTCTCACAAAGGAGGTTAAGAAGATGAGAAAAACAGAATTGAAAGAGCTTTACAAGTTAATGTTTCCGGACTATCCGGATATCGTTACAGTAGCTCAGCTTCAACAAATGCTCGGCGTAAGCCGACACTTGGCGTACAGCTATGTAAGAGGCAACAGTCGAAAGGAGGGCTCTTGCTGTTGCCTTTCGCCGTTCTGCCCGAATGTCATTTTTGTTATCCCTGCCCCTATCTCAGCGGCGTTGCCATGCTCGTATCATCGCAAAGTCATATCCCATTCGGACGGTCATTTAATTTTAGAAAATCAAAACTATTGCAATTTTGATTTGTAAATTTATTATAGCTGTGTATTGACACGAAGGCAATACTTTTGTATAATGTTATTTGTAGTAATATAGATTTGCTAATTATTCAAAAATTCTCATTTTCTAAAACGGAGGTCTTAGCAATGAGCGAAAACATACTCCAAACAGAAGATAAATATAGTGCCGTGTCCTTTGGATTTGTTCCAAACAGATGGCACGTAACGAACGACGAAAAATCTTGTGTACTTTCCGTAAACGACGAATACAACTATTCAAAACTTCTTGAGTTGTATAACGCTATCGAAGTTGATAAACGAGAAGCGATTACTTGGGCTGTTACCGGCAAAAAAGAATTTATTTTATCGGACGGTGAACTGGCTCAAATTAAGCAGGATACTGCCGATACGCTTGCTCGTTTGCGAGCTGTTACGCAAAAAATAAATTCTGCATTTGACTTTCTTCCTATGGGCGACAGCAGAGCCTATATCTCACCGATGAACACCGCTTCTGTCTTTTTTTCACCGGGCGAAGGAATTTTGAATTTTCTCTATGCTGATTTTGATTCGGCGTATAATGAATGCCTGAATCGCACAAAAAAAGACTTGCCTGATGAGACAAGTCTTGATATTTCTTTACTGACCGAAAAAGAAAAGAAATTTTATTATTATTTGGCTTTAACCGAAACGCAAAAACGCTTTAAGCCATTGATAGAAGCTTCGCTGTTTACAGCGGAATTTCCGCCAATTCTGCTTCATTGCTCAAAGCAGGAGTTGACGGACTATTACCAGTACCTTAAAAAAATGCAAAATAATCTATTGCATTTAATTGAAGCGACATTTGACGAGAATTTTTGCGACGGATTTTTCAATCGCCTAACCCACAAAACGAGATTTGCAGGCTACTGCCGTAAGCAAGGATTGCCGACAGAGCAAAAGCGAACGATTGTGCATAGCATCAGCATTGTTGATGCAGAACATCAGGTGGAAAATGTACTTGAGGGCTGTGTAGAGAGTGATTTTGATTTGGATATCAAAATGGCTGCTGTTTCGGAGGTTTCTCCAAGCGTTCAAAAGAATTTGGATAAACTCGGCTTTACTATGCCGGAAATGATTGCCCTGTCTGCAATGCAAGCCGACGAGTACGAAACCTGTATTTGTGAAAGTATTGAACAGCAAATTGAGTTTGAACTGATACAGTTGTTGAAGTCCGACATCGGAATGCGTAAATGCAAACGCTGCGGTAAATATTTTATTATGAAGGGCAATTACGATACTAATTACTGCGACCGCATTTCCGAAGGCGAAACCCGCAACTGTCAGGACTTGGCCGCACAGGAAAACTACAAACAGAAAATGGCGGACAATGCCGCCATTGGGTTGTATCAAAAGTATTACAAGCGTTATGCCGCCCGTGTTCGTGTAAGGCAGATTAAAGAACCCGATTTCAAAAAGTGGAAGTATCAGGCAAAGACAAAGCGCGACGAATGCTCCGACGGCAAAATCACCCTTGCGGAGTTTGAAGAGTGGCTTGAGGGCAGCTTTCCGAATAGGAAGAAGAAACAATGATCATTCTTTGCCAACAAACAACCAATTTTTCCAAACGGAACTGTAACAAAAGCAGTTCCGCTTTTATAATATTTTCTTGTCTTTCCTTTATAAATCCGCAATAATCCTTGATTTTAAGTCTAAAATATGCTATACTAAAATTGTATAAATATATCTACCCGAAAGTGAGGAAAATTTAATGGATTCCAACATCGAACGCTGGTACTCAATGAAAGAAATTTGCGAATACCTTGGTGTCAGCCGTGACACCGTACTCGCTTGGATAGAAAAAAGAAATATGCCCGCCGCAAAAATCGGCCGCCTTTGGAAATTCAAGGTCAGCGAAGTCGATGCTTGGATGAAATCCGGCGTTGCGGCGGATAAGTAAGTTTCGTAGATGTACAATATGGGTTTTATTGAATCATATAAACATCTTGAAAAATTATGCGGCGAAGTATTAAATGACGATAGGCGTATATCCGCTTATATTGATGAAATGATAAATACTCCCCGTGGTTCTTATCTTGTAAGAGGTTGGGATGACGACTTAAAACAACTGAAACACTACCGTTGGGTTAGAAACCAAATAGCACATGAACCTGATTGCACCGAGCAAAATATGTGTGAACCTAGTGATGCTGTGTGGCTTGATGCTTTTTATTCACGCATAATGAATCAAACCGATCCTCTCGCTTTGTATTCAAAAGCCACCAAACATCGCCCGGCTCACAAATCGGCACAAACACATAAACCGGAATCGCCTACATACACATATTCTCAGTCGACTGCTAATCATAAGAAATCATCCCCAAAGGTTGCCGGTTGTATGACATTTTTAGTAGGTATTCTAATTATTGTAGTTGCAATCGTTTTAATGTCAAAAATACTATAATTGATTTTGGAGGTGCGCTATGGCACTTGAAAATAATTAGGTCTGACAAGTTCTGCCAACCTTGCCCGTGAAGAAGAGCACATAAGCAAGAAAAAAGCTCTTGAGCTTTTTGAAAAAGGTATTTTAGATAATCTTCCTGCCGGCAAGTTTTCTGCATTGCAAGCAATCCATAAATACCTCTTTGAGGACATTTACGACTTTGCAGGCGAACTCAGAACAGTCAATATTGCAAAAGGCAATTTTCGCTTTGCGCCTTTAATGTACTTGCAGGCGGCGCTTGAGAACATTGATAAAATGCCGCAGTCGAACTTTGATGAGATAGTAGAAAAATATGTTGAGATGAACATTGCCCACCCTTTCCGGGAGGGTAACGGTCGCAGTACTCGCATTTGGATTGATCGCATCTTGAAGAATGAAATCGGCAAGGTTGTTGACTGGAGCAAGGTGGATAAGGAAGATTATCTGCTGGCAATGGAGCGCAGTCCGATTAAAGATGTGGAAATTAAAGTGTTGCTAAAAGGTGCGCTTACAGACGAAATAAACAGCCGTGAAGTCTATATGAAAGGCATCGACCATAGCTACTTCTATGAGGGTTATACGACCTTTAAGACGGAAGAATTGTAAAATTCCAAAGTGCCGCTATACAGTCCCAAAGTGCCAAATTGGCACTTTGGAATAGCTTGCTGTATTAGATTTAATAAAATAGGACCTGTGTGTTAAGCAAACTGAGGTTGCATAACATACAGGAAAGTCCGTCAGAAGTATAAAGCGCATTATAGACTCTCTAAAAGAGAAATAATATATCCGTAGAGTTGACGGCAAACGCTACGACAAATGGGAATTATTAGTGTAATATAGCTGTGCAGTGTATATAAAGCATCGACCACAGCTACTATTACGAGGGTATACAACCTTTAAGACGGAAGAATTGTAGCTTTGTCCGTTTAATGGTACATGTAATATGATAAAATACACTTAATTATAAGCGTTTCGTTAAACAGAGGTATTGACTATGGCTTATCAAATTTGGAATCGACGTTATACAGGAAGCAAATATAAGTTGGCTGAATGGATATCTAATCTAATTACTGAAAATTGTAGTGGAAAATCTTTTTGTGATATATTTGCAGGAACTGCAGTAATGAGCAAGCAGATGTTAGAATATGTTGATGAGATATATATTAATGATTTCCTTTTTTCGAATGAAGTAATATATAAAGCTTTTTTTAGCCAAGAAGAATTTGAACTCAAAAAACTAGAAAAAATCAAAGATAATTTCAGAAATATTGATGCATCTTCTTTAGCCTCGAATTATGTTTCTGAGAATTTTGGCGAAAAATTCTTTTCACAAAACGATGCCTTAAAAATTGGATACATTCGAGAATATATTGAAGAAACATTAGAATTTAACGAGAAAGAGAAAAACATTTTGCTTGCATCATTGCTTTATTCTGCAGATAAAGCTGCAAATACAGTTGGCCATTATGATGCATATATTAAGGGGAAAAACATTCCTGATTCATTTTGTTTTGATTTAATATCTCCATATCAGTACAGCAATAAAAAAATTCATATTTCTCGAAAAGATGCCAACCAATTAGCAAAAGAGATTTGTTGTGATATTGTCTATATTGATCCACCATACAACTCTCGTCAATATAGTAGGTTTTATCATGTGCTCGAAAATATTACTACATGGCGTAAGCCAAGATTGTTTGGTGAAGCAAGAAAACCCGAGCCAGAAAACATGAGTGAATATTGTCGCAATTCTGCAACAAAAGTTTTTGAAGATCTTATTTTGTCGCTAAAATGCAAATATATTGTTGTTTCATACAACAATACTTACAACTCAAAAAGCAGTTCATCTAAAAATAAAATAACTCTTGAAGATATTGAGAAAATACTGAATAAGAAAGGTTCCGTAATGACATTTGAAAAATCTCATCAGTTTTTCAATGCCGGAAAAACTTCTTTAGATGACCATAAAGAATTGATTTTTATATCTAAGGTTGGTGAATAAAATGGAAAACGCAGCAACATACAGAAGATCTCCGTTCTTTTATGTTGGAGATAAATATAAATTAGTCCCTCAGTTAAAAGAGAACTTTCCTAAAAACATTGACCGTTTTATAGAGCCTTTTTGTGGCGGTGGTAGTGTATTTTTAAACACCGATGCTAACCAGTATCTACTGAATGATATTGATTCCTATCTGATTAAATTACATAAATTCCTTATTGAGTCAAGTTCACAACCTCAAGTTTTTTGGAATAAACTTAAACTGAATATTGAAAAATATAATCTGTCAGCAACTTTTATGGGACGAGATATTCCAAAAGAATATAGAAAAGAGTTTGTCAAAACATATTTTGCAAAATACAATAAAGAAGCATATATAAAAATGCGTAGCGATTTTAATGAAAATAAAGATGATATGATGCTTCTGTATATGTTGCTGATATATGGATTTAATAGAATGTTGCGATTCAATTCTAAAGGTGATTTTAACCTCCCTGTTGGCAATGTTGATTTTAACAAAAATGTAGAAGCTGCCCTTGACTCTTACTTTGAATATGTGACTGACAAAGACATCGAATTATTCAATATGGACTTCCAGGATTTTATCGAGAAAATTCAACCAACACCTAACGACTTAGTTTATCTTGATCCACCATATTTAATTACTTTTAGTGAGTACAATAAGCTTTGGAACGAAGATAGTGAAATGCGTTTGATAGATTATATTGATGAACTTGATTCTCGCGGCATCAGATTTGCCGTATCTAATGTTTTATGGCATAGAAAGCGATATAATGGAACATTTAATGAGTGGGCACAAAAATATAATGTTGTAAAAATTAAAAGCAATTATATTAGTTTTAATGATAATACCGAAAAAGATACATACGAAGTTCTTGTGAAGAATTATTAATGGAGGCTTTGACATGCCAAGAGAAAGAAGTGCAGAATATAAACCATTGTCTTTTTCTACGACAATGAGAAATCCATCTAGGATTGCAGATTTTCTAAAATGTATTGTTCCGTTTGAAGGACAGATTCTCACCAATGATATTATTAGCAATGTGGCTGCGAGATTGATTGCAAAAAAATTATATCAGCCAATGTATATTAACCGAACTCCAAGATTAAAGGCAATACTTGGAGAAGAACGAGATTTTACCGAATTAGAAGTTAATGAGATTATTCAGCATAGCCCACAAAACCATAAAGAAGCGGGTTTTGATAAGGGATGGCCTTCTCGTTTTGATACTTGGTACAAATTACCGATGGAGTTCGGATTTATCTATTATGAAATGAATTCACCTATAATCATTTCAACAACAGGCCATATGTTGATTGATGCCCATAACGAGAATCCCATCAATGATGAAAAAATTAAGAATGTGTTTTTAAATTCACTGATGAAATATCAGACCAATAATCCTTTTAGAAAAAACGCCAACGATAACTCTCCTTTGGTATTGTTACTACAAGTAATCAAACTGTTGAAAGATGATCCAGAAGAAAACGATGCGGGAGTGTTTAGAAGTGAGCTATCGCTTATCATTTGTTGGCCTAATCGTGATGCGCAAGCTCTTTACGAAAAAATCAAAGAGCTTAGAAAACAATATGGGTTTACATATGGTGACGAAGTAATTTATGAAATTTGCCTCGAATTGCTCAGAGCTACCGATGAACAGCGAAACCGCTTTAAAATTAATCAAATTACAGGTGAAGCTGTAGATGAATTTATACGAAAAATGCGTATTACTGGCATAGTTTCGCTACGTGGAAACGGTAGGTTTATAGATTTCAACTCTTTTGAAATTGAGAAAATCAACTATATTCTCGAAAACTATGTTATTTATGAGAATTATTCGACAAAATCAGAATTTTTCCAATATATAGGTGCGATAGATACTAATATAGTCACTCTCGCTCAACCTATTGACGATGCTGTTGTTACAGATGCAAGAATAGCAACTCTCAATCGTTGGGCAGAAGAATATACTAAAGAAGATATTATAAATGAGTTGAATGTAGTTTGCGGCCATGGAGAAAGCAGAAACCCTATACTTCGCATCATTGATAAACCTACTCGTTTAGAATTTTTAACAAGTGTAGCACTAAAGCAACATTTTGTTGGACTTAATGTGTTACCCAATTACCATGTAGATGATGAAGGTTTACCTACATTTACTGCTTCGGGCGGAGTTGCGGATATTGAATGTTATGATACTGATTGCAATTCTCTTGTAGAAGTTACGCTCATGTGTGCTCGCAATCAAGCTACAAACGAAATGCCGGCAATTACACGTCATTTACAAGAAGCTATTGAACAACAGCCTAATATTACAATGTTTTCAATGTTGGTAGCTCCTTCTATTCATGCTGACACAAAGTATATGGCCGCTTTTTCCAAACATCAATACAATGTTGACATTTTGACTTTTACAATAATTGAATTTATTAATGCAATACAAGCTCATGATAGAGTAATTGAAATGCTAGAGGGTATATAATATGGCTACAGATATGTTGCATTGGGGTCGAACCCCTCAACTTGTTTTTGAAAATCTTAATGAATATTACAGGGCGTTAGGACATCTAACTAATGAAAAAGCGTACTCTATTTCGTATGAATATAATAAGAAAAATGGTTCATATTCCGATGCCTGTCGTATTCATATTTTAAGTAGAGCAAGAAATATACCTAATGCTTTTGAAAGAAAAATGACAACAGCAGGAAGAATCAACTGCAACGACTATGTTGATAATCTTATAAAAAAACATCGTTTTGCTCAAAGTGGTAATGTTTATTTGAGAAACTTTGATGATGTGTTATCAACGGTTCCAAATGAATATATTTCAGACTTCTTAATTGGTTACGAAGAAGCGACCGATGAAGAAAAACCGAAGCGAGTATGTTATACCACTGAGGCTATAGATACATCTAAAAAAAGCTTAAAACAATACGAACAACCCTCAAAAGTTGCAACTCAACATTCCCCAAGAAGTGCCAGAAAGGGAAAGAGAGATTATATAGCTCAGTATATTAAGGACTTTGAAATTGGCGAAGCAGGCGAAAGCCTAGTTTATGAATACGAACGAGCTATTATTGAAGTCGAAAAGAAAAATGGCACTATTGGTAAAGATGTATTTGTAAAATGGGTTTCGAGGGAAGATGATTCTGCTGGTTATGATATTTTGTCATACGATGTAAAAACAAATGCTGAAAAATATATTGAAGTGAAATCCACATCTGCAGGGAAAAATACACCTTTCTATATTTCAGATAATGAGTTGAAATTTTCAAAAACAAATGCCGAAAAATATTGCATATATAGAGTATATGGCTTAAAAAACGACGATAGTGCTTCTGTCGGTTTTTATGTAATTAATGGAGATTTAGAAAATCAAGAAAATTTCGAACTATCAAAAAATGATTATTTAGTCAAAGTTAAATCTGAATAATCAAAAGGAGAATTATTATGTCAGGAAAAGCACTTGACCCACATTTGTGGAATTTAGAAAATCTATTTAAATGTATGTACGATGTTCCAGTTTATCAACGTCCTTATTCTTGGGATAAGGAACAAGTTGAAGTTTTGTTGAATGATATTATAGAAGCTTATCAATCCGATAGCAAGGACGAGGGATATTATACTGGCAATATTATTGTCTATGACAAAAATGATAAGATTAACGGATTAATTACAAAATACGATATAATTGATGGTCAACAAAGAATTACAACATTTACACTTATATTAATGGCATTGTACACATTGTCATTAACTATGGGGGTTAGTGAAACAGATAAGACTCTTAACAACATTAAAGAGGCTCTTTGGAAATATGTCAATAGAACATATCACAAAGAATATACAGCAGTCACTCTCAATAGCATCGAGAAAAAATGTTTTTCCGATTTGTACAACCATTGTTTTGATAACCCAAAAACCGTAATTAATTTTTGTGATAATTATCATTGTGCTTCTACTTTTGAAGAACGTGTAATTTCTAATTATAAGCATATATATAATACTCTCCAAAAAGAAATATCTGCAGATGACCAAGGGAAAATACTTGACTTTGCTGACTATATTTTGCAGTATATTCAGTTTATTGTGATTGAAGCTAACTGCAAAGCAAACAAGGTTTTCTCGATGTTTGAATCTATCAACAGTAAAGGTAAAAAACTCGAAGAAATCGACCTAATAAAGACTTATATTTTTTCAAAATTAGATGAAGCTTCATACGGCACTTATCTTGATAAGTGGGGTCAGTTAATCATTAAAACTGAAGATAATCTTTACGATTATCTGTATAACTACATCAAAGCATTTTTATGTTTTTACAGGCAAAATATAAACATCAATAATTTTAAGTCAATTTGCCAAAGCAGATTGTTACAATACTTTAATGAAACTAATGAAGCTGAAGCTCTTAAAAAGCTTTTGGATGATATGTACGATAAGGTTGACTTTTACAAAATGCTATCATCTGCTGAACAAGCAAATAATTTAGTTAAGAACAATAAATTCAGGTTTTATTATAAGATTTTTACGGAAATCTCATATAAACATCCTAAAGCCCTCTTCTTGCGCACATTGGTTGAATACAAACAAGGAAATATAAATAAAGAAGCAGTAGTAGATATCGTTTCCGAAACAATAAGTTTTATGATGAAATTTCTCACTATCAGCAGTCGTGATAGTAAAGATGCAATTACATTATTTTCTAGTATTATGAACGACATATATACTACTAACAAAGTTTCAAAGGATTTAATTATCAATACTATTGCTGCTGAACTTGTGAAACAAGGTGTCACAGCGGATAAGCTGAAATCTGATTTAACATCGATGGACGCTTATGAGCAAAATAAAAAACTTACAATTTCATTGCTTGCACTATATGATTCAACGTCAAAAGACGAATCCGGTAAAACAAAAATATCATATGACCAAGCATATACATTGTTAAATTCGTTTAGTTCCGCATTTAGTCTTGATCATTTACTCGTTCAAACCCCGGATAAAGATTCTAATGAATTCAAATATTATAAAAATGCATCTGATTCCTTAGTATTAAAAGATGGCCACGATTTCCCAAGCGAGATCATTACGGGTATGGATTATGATACTTTCACACGCAAAATCTTAAATCAGATAGGTAACTTAAGGATCTATTACAAAGATAAAAACTCCGGTAGACAAAACACGGCTATTGATTTACCTGAATATGATGATTTTAATACATACAATAACATCGTCGAAAGAGGCAAAAATTTAATAAATACTATCGTTGACGATTGTTTACCAACACCAGATATAGATATTTCACAGATAAAAACTAACAACAAAAAACTTGAAGCTTCCCTACCTAAAATGGACAAGTTAATTGAGTTTGGGCTTATTAAAAAAGGTGATAAGATTTATCTGACCCTAAAACCGGACGAATCCGTTGCAACATTAATTGATGAAAAATACGTTGATTTCAATGGCGAAAAAATCACTCTTAATGAATGGGGATGCCGAGTAACCGGTTGGCAATCCATAAGAATTTATGCGTATGTGGCCAAAGTTGGAGAAATTGAAACATTACATCAAAAACGACTTGCGTTTATCCAGGAGCATAATGAACCGGTTTGCTAATTGTTAGACTATAAAAAGTAGGTTATCAAATGATAAAAGTCGATGAAGCTATTATTGATACGGATAAAGTAATATGTCGAAACATTTCTGTGTTTGATGCCTCCGAGTGAGGTTTATTATCGCAGAATTTTTTGAAGACAATGTTTTTGTCGAGAAAAGTGAAGTGAATTTGGTGAAACAGATAATTATATAATAGTCAATTTATTACCTATAAGGAGGTATACTTGTGATTTCTCAGGAACAATTAATTAGAAATTTCTCTGTAATGGAAAACGGAGAAGTTGACTTTTTTCTAGGGGCAGGTGCATCCGTTAACTCCGGTATACCAACCGGAGGAGATTTAATATGGTTTTTCAAAAGAGAAATTTACTGTATTGAGAATCACGTTTCCACCGAAAAATTCAAAGATTTAAAACTACCATCCACACAAAAATTTCTGCAAGATTATTTTGATAAAAAAGGCGGTTATCCACCTAAATACGCATCAAATGAATACTCATTTTATTTTCAGGAATGCTATAACTCTTGCATTGCACGAAAACGTTTTATTGAGTCAAAAGTTACAAGACATAATCCTTCCTTAGGATATTTATGTTTGGCAGATATGATGATTAAAAATAAAGTTAAAAGAGTTTGGACAACCAATTTTGACGCATTGACGGAGACGGCCGTTAATATCATAAATCCCCAGCAAGAGCTTTTAGTATGTAGCTCAACAAACTCGAATAGCATCAAAAATTTCAACCCTACATATCCTGGCGTATGCAAATTACATGGTGATTTTCGCTGTGATAATCTGCAAAATACAGAAGATGAATTACAAAAATTAGAAAGCACTTTGCAGGAGCACTGGCTTCACTGTCTTACAAATCGAGGTATGATAGTTATAGGTTATTCTGGCAACGATGAATCCATTATGTCGTTTTTTGAAAAACATATAGCTGAGCCAAATTTTATTTCTAAGGGATTATATTGGACAACCTTAAAAGGCGTTCCAGTATCTAAACGAGTTTCTGCGCTTATCGAAAGTGCTAAATCAGGTGGTAAAATCGCTGATATTGTTGAAATTAGCAAGTTTGATAGTCTTTTATATTCAATTTATAAATCGTTAGGATTTTCAAATCAGCTTATTGAAGAAAAAAGTGCCGACATTGAAGCAAGTTCTGAACTTTTATTTTCTGGCAATCGTATAAAAGAATTCATCAAGTTAAATGCATTTAAAGCCGATTCAATTCCTCCGTGCAATTGTTTTAAAACTGATATTATTAGTTGGTCAGAACTGAAAGCAATTATTAATCCACATAAGTGTATAGCGTCATTGTATAATGGACAAATATACTCTTTTGAGTCTTCTGAGAGACTAATTTCAACTTTTGGCAACCATATCAAGTCGGATATCACATTAACATTTCCAGAAGAACGACTATTGAAAAAATCGGATTCTGTTTACACGGGTATGTTATACGATCTTATAAAAAGCAGTATGCTTAATCGAGGTTTCCAATGTTGTAAGCGTAATAAATACTACGACGCGAAAACGAGAAAGACCGATAGTGGTTATGCGGTTTTTGATGCTATCGAAATGGCAATCGAATATTCAGCTGGAGAATTTTATCTGTTTCTCTTGCCATCTATACATATACTGAAAGAAAACGGTAAACAAGTTTCTAACGATGAATATAAAATTCAATCCAATAGGATATTATCAAGAATTTATAATAAACAGTATAATGAAAAACTTCGTATATGGCAGAGTACATTATCCAATAAAAGAACTATTTTGTTTACAAATGGTCTTTTTGAATTAAAGTTTACATCTATTCCTTTAAGCTCAGGCGGCGAAAACCGAGAAAAAGAATGGATTAAACTAAACGCATATCAATATAACGAGCCAATTATGTGTTTTTCAGACACTGATATGTCTCATACATCAACCAATCAGTTGATTGGTCTTTCACAATATGGTCCTTTAGATTGTTCGTACATTAATGATTCTCGCCTTCAAAGACCAATACAATTAGCTTTATTTTCACCTAAGGAGCATCTTAATAAAATAATCGGACATTTAAATAAATTAAATAATTCATCTAAATCAAACGGCAAAGATAAGTTTTTACCAGACTACGCCGGATTTGAAAAGATATATCAAAGGCCGCTTCTAATTCCGAGCAGTGCGGACCCGAATCTTTGTATAACCTATCCAACTAAAGCAACAGAACAACTCACAATTCAAGATTTCGTAGCTTTTATTAAGAGGGGAATTGACCGTGCAGCAAAAAATGCAATGGATTTCGATGTTATGGTCATTTTTGTACCAACATCTTTTGCGCGATTTAGAGAATCTCCGGATAGTTCAGATGATTACAATTTGCACGATGCAATTAAACTTTACGCCGCTGATAAAGGAATTAGTGTTCAATTTATCGAAGAACGCTCAACTAATGCTTATGATACTTGTAAAGTTCTTTGGGGCCTCTCAACGAGCCTTTATGCTAAATCACAAGGCATACTATGGCACCCTAGATCAATTTCAGATGACACGGCATATATAGGTATTGGATATGCAAAGTCCGAAAAGCAGGGTATCTGCATTGGCTGTAGTCAACTATTTGATTCTACTGGAACTGGTATTAGAATGATTCTAAGAAAAATTAAAAACCCTTGCTTTTTTGAAAAATCAAATCCTTATATGGACAGAAATGAAGCTCGTGAAATGATGATAGAGTTACGAGAAAGCTATTATCATTGCTGTCCTACGGCTAAGCTCAATCGTGTGGTAATTCACAAAACAACACCTTTTATGAAAGAAGAGATAATCGGAATAACACAGGCTTTCGAAGGTGTGGATGTTGAATTGTTGCAGATTCAAGATCATTCTCCGTGGCGAGCTATCCGCTTTGGTATGCAAGCAACTCGACAGGCAGAAAATTTTGCTATTAAACGAGGCACTGTAATACCAACCAATAAAGATAGTTTTTTAATTTGGACGCACGGTTCTCTTAATATACCTGAATGGACTGGTTCATATAATTATTTCAAAGGTGGACGAGGCATTCCAGCACCACTGGTTGTCAAACGCTTTTGGGGGCAATCGGAAGGTGGAGTTTTAGCAGAAGAAATTCTAATGTTGACTAAAATGAACTGGAACAGCGGAGATAGTTTGTATAAATCATTACCTGTTACTCTAGATTTTGCCAAAGTTCTTTCGAGAATGTCCAAACAAAATGAAGTCCTTTTTGATAAATCCTATGATTTTAGGTACTTTATGTAAATGGAACTTCTGCCACCTTCTATAATTAATCGCATAACAAAACATTTTCTTTAGTTTTCAATTCATCGAATTGAAAAGTTGTTTCAAAAGTGGTATAATTTAATAAGCGTGCAACAAGATTTTGTGCTTGTGTTTCGCAAGCGTTGACTAAAATGGCAGGGAGTTTGCCTCTTTATCGCTTTTTAGATCATCATATATTGATGTTATATGCTATTTGCGTAATGAGTTGTTGCACGCTTATTTCTTTTTCGAGGTAAAAAAGATTGAAGTTTAATGAAATACAATCACGTAACCAACTGGCGGACTTTTTAGGAATTCAGAGAAAAACATTGACATATGTTCTCTTTGAAGCAAGAGTAGAGTCTTTCTACTATTCTTTTGATATACCAAAAAAAGATGGAACTTTGCGTAATATTTATGCTCCCTCGGGTGCACTAAAGATTATACAACGCAAATTAACAAATGCCCTATACGAGTATCAGACACTACTTCGAAAAGAAAACGGCATTAAGGCTAATGTTTCTCATGCTTTTGAAAAAAATAAAAGTATTATTTCTAATGCTAGAATCCACAAAAATAAGCGGTTTATTTTTTGCGTTGATTTAAACAACTTTTTTAATTCGTTTCACTTTGGTAGGGTTTTTGGATATTTTTTATCAAATAGATACTTCAACTTGCCTAAAGAAGTTGCAGTAACTATCGCTCAAATTGCATGTTATAAGGGTATTTTACCACAAGGTGCACCTTCATCTCCTATAATTACTAATTTAATTTGTCAAGCGCTTGATATTCATGTGTTAAAAATTGCAAAAAAATATAAATTAGATTATACGAGATACGCAGATGATCTAACTTTTTCAACCAATAATAAGGATTTTTTAGATAAAAAAGACGAATTTTTTGAAGCTCTAAAAAAAGAAATCGAAAAATCCGGATTTTCAATAAATGAAGAAAAAACTAGACTTATATATCGTGATTCACGCCAAATGGTAACAGGACTAGTTGTCAATCACAAAATAAATGTTCCACGTGATTTTTATAGAGCAACACGAGCCATGTTGCACGCTTTGTATACGACAGGAGAATTTAAGGTAGATGGCGAAAAGGGAACGATTGCACAACTTGAAGGTAGGTTGTCGTTCATAGATCAAATAGAGTTTTACTGTAATAAGCATGATATTAGCGGGGCAAAACATAATTATCGCTCACTATCCGGAAAAGAAACTGATTATAGGAATTTTCTTTTCTATAAATATTTCGTTGCAAACAAACAAATGCTTTTAATTACAGAAGGAAAAACTGACGTGCTATATATAAAAGCTGCACTCAAAAGTTTATATAAAGAATATCCCAAATTAATTACAAAAGATTCAAATGGAAAATTTCGCTATCATTTATCTTTCTTTTCACGATCAAGGCATTGGAGTTATTTCTTCGGGATGGGATTAGATGGTGCTGATGCGATGAAATCCTTATATAACTATTTTGTTGGTAAAAACGGATTAGATAATCTCTGCGATTATTTTCTAAAATATAAAACTGAGTTCTCGCCGCACCCGACCATTATGCTGTTTGATAACGAAAAGAATACCAAACGCCCGCTGAATAAGTTTATCGGCTATACCGAATTGTGTAAGCTAAAAAAAGAGCAACTTGAAAAAGAAAATTATGTGCTATTAGAACCAAACTGCAAGTTAAATTTGGTATCCGTTCCATTACCTTTGGGTAAAAGCGAGTGTGAATTGGAAGACCTTTTTTCTGAAGAAACTTTAAATATTGAAATTGGAGGCAGAAAGTTTTCTAGGAAGGACGAAAATCCACAAAAGTATTATAACAAAGATATATTTTCCAAATACATATTTCAAAATTACGAAAAAATTGATTTTACTGGCTTTAAGCCCCTACTTAATATTTTGAATATGCTGAATGAATCAAACGGGTAGATAATCTTTTAAATATTTTGCGTTTGATTCCTGAAGGTTCTCTTTATACTGTTTATGTTGTCGCCTATAAAGCTGAGGAACTACAAAAAGTTGAGGTTAAGTAGGGAAATGAAAGAATTAGATGTAGTAAGATTGACTGCAAATTTTAACGATTTGCCAGTTGGAACTGAAGGCACTATCGTTTTAGAATACGATGGCACTAATTTTGAGGTTGAATTTTTTGATTCAAATGGTGCTACCATAGGTGTATTTTAAACCACAATTGATGTGTTGGAACTTGTAACAGTGGTATAACAATATTGGCATAAAATAATATAATAACTTTAACCATCGGTAAATATGTTAAAAGCGACAACAGGTCTCCCAGTTGTCGCTTTTCTATATATTAGATACCTATTCAAACACCACCTCTTCGTTGACAATCTCGTTGGCTTGGTTGCGGATGTTATTCATTCGACCAACCCACTCTATTTGGTCGGCGGATTTGAGTTGTTCGGTTACGCCTTCCTTTTCGGCGAATTCTTTTACCAGCCGGAGAAAAAGTTGTTGTGCCTGTTTCTCAGTATCAGCGAGGTGGGAATGGAGCTTGCCGGAAGTGAGCAGATTGTAGTAAATCACTTTATGGTACTGCTTTAAGTATCGCAATCTACGCTGTCCCCATATACCAATGGGACGGTCATCTTTTTCCGCTGGTAACGACAAGTCTGGCAAAGCATAGTCGCCAATCTGTGTATAAGTACCACCGAGTTGTTCAAATAGTGTGTCAGTCATAGTAAAACCTCCTTTGCGCTTATATTGTACAAAGGAGGCGAATAAAAGTCGAATGTGCGATTTATGAATTTGCAAATTTTGCCCGTGCCAAAAATTACAGCGAACATTCCAAATCTGTGCCACTTTTTACAGCGAACATAGCAAATATTCAGCGAAAATTCACTCTTATGTTTTTAATCCTCGTATCACTTGCCAACGAGGGAATTCTTGAAGCACTCGGATATGCCAATCAGATTTGCGGGTGATAGTGCGAAAATATTTCGAACAAAAGAACTCTATCAAGTAGACTTTCGGAATGTGATTCACATTGTTCCTCTTGAATGATTTAAGATGTCCTTTCTTACACCAATTATTGATAGATGTCGTGCCGTAACCGATTACTTTTGAAAATTCGGTTGTGGTCATCACATCCGGATATTGCGAAAAAAGTTCTGTGTAATACAGTTTCATATTTTCAAGAACCTGTTCAGGTACTTCGGCGCTCATTTTGACGGTATAGTTCCCCTTGTACCAACCTGCCGGTGCGGAATAGGATTCGGGAAATACTTTTCTCTTTTCAAGATATGTAATAACATCCGCCTTTTTGATTTTGTAACAGCGAGTTTTCTTGCCAGTGTATTCGCACGGTATCTTGCCGCTGCGAAGCAAATACAAAGCCGTTGATTTGCTGATGTGGCAGATTTGATAGAGTTGGTCTTTGGTAATAATATCGGGAATCGAATCCCAGTTGATTGCGGTTTCATTCATAGCAATACACCTCGTAAATATTTTAGTCGGTGCGGGTCTTTCCTGTGTATTGCCGTTGTTGATGTGTTTATTCTGTTCTTTCCGCAGTTCTTTCCAAAATAGTGCCTGTTCTTTCCAAAAACAGCGAAAATGCCGTTATTCGAACTTTCCTTATTTATCGGGATTTCTGTGACGCAACCGCCCAAAAAGCCTTTCATGGCAAGCATTTTCGATGAATACTAAGTCGCCCGAAACAGCCTTCAAAAATCACCAAACAGCCATTAACCCATAAAACTCGAAATCATGATGTCCCCTGAGGGTCGTGGGTTCGAATCCCTCCGTCTCCGCCATAAAAAACACCGTAGTTCTGTTAGAATTACGGTGTTTTTTTGCTCAATATCAATAGTCGGGGGGTAATCCGAAAAATTCAAGTATATGATATTTACAAGTGGCTAATTATTTTCATGTCCTGTATTTATTGATAAGTATAATCTAAAAATCCTGTTATGATTGCAGTCCCATTTCTTTTTGATATTCATTGCATTCTAACTTGGTAATATTCTGATTTGTAATAAATCCTAAACACGGTGGAAAGTTCTCTGAAGCCTTAACGGCAGATTTGCTTCTATAAAACAGAATTTTCTGTCTGCGTAAATAACACATTTATCGCAAGCTTTTTCTTTGTAACAACAAGTTATTTTATGCATAAAATATCATTGAATAAAATAACGGTTGGTGAAAAAAGGTGGCATTGAGTACAAGAGAATTGCTTGCAAGGCTTTTAAAATGTGAGGCAGGTGGGGAAGGTGAAAACGGAATGCGTGCCGTTGCGTCGGTAATTGTAAACCGAACCCGTGTTCCAGACGGGGAATTTGCAAGAGTCAGCAAGGGCGGAGATTTCCGTGCCATAATGGAACAACCAAATCAATTTACCTGTCTTAAAACAACTGTCGGAGGACAATATAATCCTCAGAATGTTTATAATATACGCCCTGACGAAATTCACTATAACATTGCCGATTGGGCATTGGCGGGCAATACCGATTCATCTGTCGGAAATTCAATTTTCTATTTTAATCCATTTTCAGATACCTGCCCAACATTTTTTCCGTCAAACAACGGAGTAATTTACAACAGGGTAGGGGATCATTGCTTTTATTCGCCTACCGAGGCTTATTCCAAAACATAAAGGAGCATAACTTAATGGATAATTCTTCAAATATGACAGTTAACACAACTCAGATAACAAATCAGATTAATCCCGAACATCATTACGGACTTGACAAAAACAAAGCCTGCCTCAACAATTCATGTCCGTCAAACACAGCGGATATCGGATGTTATATTCCTGCGATTGACGAAATTATGCGACACAATCAGGGCGCACCGTCTGTTGCACACCCAAATATGACAGAAAAAGTTCAAAAATCAAATGACAATCCCTCGCTTGAACAGGCAGAAATAGCATATGAAGAGGGCGGAAGTACATCAGAAGAACAACCTGAAAATATAAATAAATACAGCGGAAATCTTCAAAATATACCGTTCATTAAGAACTTAAAAAAAATAGATACATCTATACCTGTTTTGCCTGCAACCCCTGCTACAACGGCGAGTTCCGGAGCCACCGTTGCAACGCCGATAAGGCAGAATATTGGAATGTCGATGAGTGATTATCAATATCCGTTTCCTGTAACAGCCGAAAGTCTGAGATATCACAACGGTTTTATGCGAACACAAATCGGAAGACGAATCACCGTTGATTTTCTCATGGGAGCAAACACAATTGTTCAGAAAACAGGCTATCTTTTAGGTGTTGCTCAGGATTATATCCTTATAAATGAGATTGACACCAACGACATCACAACCTGTGATTACTACAATATAAAATTTATAAGGTATTATTACTAAACCACAGCGGCAAAAACTAAAGTTTATAGTTTTTGCCGCTGTTTTATTGTCATTATTTGCTATGTGTACATCATTTCATTATTTTAACATATAATTTTCTGTAGTGTAAAAAATTAAAAAAATTGTAAGAAATATTGAATTATTGCTGTAATTTGTGATATAATGTGAGCGTTGATGTTATCACTTCTCAATAAACAAACAACAGGTAGCTATAAGACCTGTTACATATTATTTTATCTTGGAGGAATCACCATGAAATTCTGTAAATATTGCGGAGCACAGCTTGAAGACAATGCTGTTTGCAACTGCGAAAAGTCAAGAGCCGCTCAAGCACAGGCTCAGCAGGCAAATGCGCAGGCACAGCCTCAGTATCAGCAGCCTGTTCAGCCACAACAGCCACAGTATCAAAACCCTGTTCAGCAACAGTATGCACAGCCGCAAAACCCTCAGACACAGCAGTCGCCTTATGCCGTAAATAACACAGCACCCATTGGGGAAAATGCTTTTGTTAAGGCTTTAAAGAACATTCCTGTTGTGTTCACTTCATTCTTTAAGGATTCCAAAACTGTTATCAAAACAGCAAAGGCTGAAAAAGACATCATTCTCGGCGCTCTTTTCTCGGCAATTTTCTTTATTGCACTCATTCTTGGCAATATGTTTCTTATGCTTTCTATGAGCGCACTTGATTTTCCGAAAACACTTCTTGTAAGTCTTGTTACTACTGTCCTTATCGGCGGCTTCTATTCTGTTATTCTCTTTGCATATGTAAAGAAATACAAAACCGAAGAAAATACAGCCAAAGCATTTATTGATTCATTCATCACATTTTCAATTGAATCTATTCCGGCATCAATCGGTTGGATTTTGGCAGGTCTTTGCGCATTAATCAGCGTATATATGTTCCTGTTCTTCTTCGTAATCGTAATGCTTTACCTTGTTATTTCACTTGTAAATCAGGTAAAAGCTAATGTTCCCGAAGCAAAGAACTCTGCATTATTCACTTTAATTCTCACACTCATCGTTGCCGTTGCATTTATGATTGTATTCTTCATCGGCGCAGAACTTACTATGTGGTCATTTAACACAAGTACATTTGCAACAAGTGTTCTTACATCGCTTGTCGGCGGTGGTTCATACCCTTCATGGTATTAATCTGACATACAAATTCATAACATAAAATTAACGCTCCGAATTTATTCTCGGAGCGTTTTTTATATCAGTTCACTGATTATTGAATTTGAAACAAGAAAACCTTTCGGTGTAAAGCTGATTGACTTGTCCGTAACATTTGTATAGCCGTATTTTTCATACTCTTTAGCTTTTTTGATAATGTAAGAGGGGAGAGTGTATCCGAATTTTTCCTCAAATTCAGAATAATTAATACCGCTTTTCAGCCTGAGAGAGAGCATAATAAATTCCTCCTCATCTCCGCCCGTACCTTCAAAAGACAGCTTATTGTTATTAAAATCATCCATGCTTCTCGAATAAAAAAACCTTTTGCCCTCAAAAAATGAGTGTGCAGACGGACCTATGCCGATATATTCACCGCATCTCCAGTAATTGGTATTATGTCGGCTTTCATAACCCTGTTTTGCAAAATTAGAAATTTCATATTGCTTGTATCCGAGAGAATCAAGCATTTCAACAGCTTTCAGATACATTTCTGCCTGCATATCATCATCGGCAATCTTAAGTTTATTTTGCACCTTATAAAACGGAGTATTCTCCTCAATTTTCAAAATGTATGATGAAATATGAGTAACTTTGCAATCGGCACAGAAACTGATTGATTTTTCAAGGCTTTCAATTGTCTGATTAGGAATTCCCATCATCAAATCAAGTGAAATATTATTAAATCCCGCACTTTTAGCCCTTTCAACAGAAGTCTTTGCATCATCAATGCTGTGAATTCTCCCAAGCAGCCTTAATTCATCTTCAACAGCAGTCTGCATTCCCATTGAAATGCGATTAAATCCGCAGGCATACATTTTTTTAAAATCAATAGTTTTGGCGGAGTCGGGATTGACTTCAACCGTAATCTCGGCATTATTTTGAATATTAAAATTAAACTTGATAAAATCAAGAATATCACAAAGTCTGTCTGCACCCAAAACACTCGGCGTACCGCCGCCGAAATATACGGTTGCAACATCTCTTTTAGCTTTTTCAGACCAGTATTTTATTTTATCTTTTAATACAATCACATAATTATCAAAAGCGTTTTCATCTGCATTGCCGCTGAAAAAATCGCAATACGGACATTTGTGCTTACAAAACGGTATGTGAATATAAAGACCGATAGAATTACTCATAAAAAACCTCATAAATGATTTTGAGGCAGAAACACAAGTTTCTGCCTCGATTTGGAAGGTATATGAAAAAATAGGAAAAATCACATTAAGTCCTTCTGTACTAATATATTACAATATATTTACAAATTTGTCAAGTTTTTGTAGCAATTATTTTTCTCACATTTTCTTCATTCTTTATTGACATATACCATCCAAAAATAGTAAAATATAGAATTGTGGATATACTTAACCTCCGAAGGGAAGAAAGATATGAGTTCATTTAAAGAAGAAATCAGCAAGCGCAGAACCTTTGCGATTATTTCGCATCCTGATGCGGGTAAAACAACACTTACTGAAAAGCTCTTGCTCTACGGCGGAGCAATTAACCTTGCAGGTTCGGTAAAAGGCAAAAGAACCGCAAAGCATGCTGTGTCCGACTGGATGGAAATTGAAAAACAGCGTGGTATTTCTGTTACATCATCGGTTTTGCAGTTTAAATATAACGGTTATTGCATAAATATTCTTGACACACCGGGACATGAGGATTTCTCGGAAGATACCTACCGTACACTTATGGCGGCAGACTCTGCCGTAATGGTAATTGACGGTTCAAAGGGTGTTGAGAAACAGACTATCAAACTTTTCAAGGTCTGTGTAATGCGTAATATTCCTATCATTACATTCATCAACAAGATGGACAGAGATGCAAAAAATTCTTTTGACCTTCTTGAAGACATTGAAAATGTTCTCGGAATTCACACCTATCCCGTAAACTGGCCAATCGGTTCAGGTAAGGAATTCAAGGGTGTGTATGACAGAAATTCTAAGAAAATCCTTGCTTTCACCGCTAATAACGGTCAGAAAGAAGTTGAAAAGAAAGAACTTACGCTTGACGACCCTGCCCTTGAAGATACAATAGGCTACTATCATAAGCAGGATTTGTTTGATGAAATAGAACTTCTTGACGGTGCAGGCGATGAATTTGACCTTGAAGCAGTCCGCAACGGTCAGCTTACTCCTGTATTCTTCGGTTCGGCTCTTACAAACTTTGGTGTTGAACCATTCCTTGAACAGTTCTTACAGCTCACAACTCCACCTCTGCCAAGAGAAACAGTTGATGAAAAGGTTGAGCCTATGTCAAACTTTTTCTCTGCATTTGTTTTCAAAATTCAGGCAAATATGAATAAGGCTCACCGTGACAGAGTTGCATTTATGCGCATCTGCAGCGGCAAGTTTGAAAAGAATATGGAAGTGTTCCATGTTCAGGGCAACAAAAAAATGCGTCTTTCACAGCCACAGCAGATTATGGCTCAGGAAAGAGAAATTGTTGACGAGGCATATGCGGGTGACATCATCGGTGTGTTTGATCCGGGCATTTTCTCAATCGGTGACACAATCTGTTCACCGGGACACAAGGTACAGTTCAGGGGAATTCCTACATTTGCTCCCGAACACTTTGCACTTGTCCGTCAGAAAGACACAATGAAGCGCAAACAGTTCATCAAGGGTACAAGCCAGATTGCACAGGAAGGTGCAATTCAGATTTTCCAGGAGCTTGACGCAGGTATGGAGGAAGTTATCGTTGGCGTTGTAGGCGTACTTCAGTTTGATGTTCTTAAATACAGACTTCAAAACGAGTACAACTGTGATATCATTATGGAAACACTCCCATATGAATTTATCCGTTGGATTGTAAACGATGACATTGATCCGAAAACTCTCGACCTTGCGTCCGATACTAAGAAAATTCAGGACCTTAAAGGCAATCATCTTTTGCTCTTTACAAGCTACTGGAGCATAAACTGGGCGCTTGAACACAACAAGGGACTTGAACTCGCTGAGTTCGGTACAAACTAAATATTTAAAATATCGGAGGATATATGCTGTACGACAAGCTTAAAAATTATTCAAAAAGCGGCATATATCCTTTTCATATGCCCGGACACAAAAGAACGGACATTACAGAAGAGGGTATAATACCGTATAATATCGACATAACCGAAATTCATGATTTTGACAATCTCCATTCACCAAACGGAGTTATTGATGAAATTCAGAAAAAGGCTGCAAAGCTTTACAATGCAAAAAATGCTTTCATTCTGATTAACGGTTCAACAGGCGGAATACTTTCAGCAATTCGCTCAATGACAAATCAAGGCGACAAGATCTTAATGGCTCGTAACTGCCACAAATCTGTATATAATTCAGCAGAACTGTTTAATCTCAATGTCGATTACATTTTTCCCGATACAGACAGCAGATACAATATTCTTACATCGGTTTCACCTTGCGATATAGAAGATAAACTTACAAAACACAATGATGAAATCAGACTTGTAATCATAACTTCGCCTACATATGAAGGAGTTGTTTCGGATATAAAGTCAATTTCCGAAATCTGTCACAAACACGGAGCAAAATTACTTGTTGACGAAGCTCACGGAGCGCATTTTCCCTTTTCGGACAGTTTTCCCGATGAAGCACTTAACTGCGGTGCAGATGCCGCAGTATTGAGTCTGCACAAAACTTTGCCGTCATTAACTCAAACTGCATTGCTCATAACAAATGACAGCGAGCTTTCTGAAATTCTTGCCGAAAATTTGGCTGTATTTGAAACAAGCAGTCCGTCATATATTTTAATGAGTTCAATCGAAAAATGTCTTGATTTCTGCGAAAACAGCAAAGATAAATTCAAGGAATATTGTTGCAATCTTAAAACGGTCAGAGAAAAACTTAAAAATCTAAAATATCTGAAAATTTATGATAAAAGCGATACTGATTTTGATTATGATATCGGCAAAATTGTAATTTCAACAGCGAACGCAAATATTTCGGGAACAAAGCTTGCCGAAATACTGCGAAATAATTATCAGATTGAAACCGAAATGGCATATTCGGACTATGTAATTGCCATGACATCTGTTTGTGACACTGAAAAAGCTTTTGATATGCTTTCAGATGCTCTGATTTCAATTGACAGCGAACTTTCAAAAGGAGCCGACACCGAGCGTGTTCCGTTAAAAAATCTCTACACAGGCAAAAATTTCAATGCCTGCGAGTTGTACAAATTCAACAAAGAAACTATTCCGTTTCAAAATTCGGAATTTAGAACTTCTGCCGAGTATATCTGGGCATATCCACCCGGAATTCCCCTCATCGTACCCGGTGAAATTATAAGCAAGGAACTTATAAATTACATTGAATATCTTTCAGCCTGCAAGGTTGAGATTATGTCAACAAAAGGCGGTATGACGGACAACATAAGCGTAGTTAAAAAAGATTGACAAATCAATGGCTGTGTGATAATATTAAATTAACAAAATCTAACAAGGAGTTTGATTTATTATGAAGAGAATTAAAACTATCGAAACTCGTGACCTCAAGAAGAGCGTTAAGACAGGCGGCTGCGGCGAATGCCAGACTTCATGTCAGTCAGCGTGTAAGACATCTTGCGGCGTTGCTAACCAGCAGTGCGAAAAGTGCATGAGCGAGAAATAATTCTATTTTAATTTGATTATTAAGGATTATCGCCGTTTTCCCAAAGGGTTAACGGCTTTCCTTTTGTCTAACGGAGATATTATGATTCATCAGTATAAACTTAACGGATACAACATAGTTCTTGATGTTTACAGCGGCAGTGTACACGCAGTCGATGACCTTGCTTATGATGTTATTGCAATGTACAAAAACGCAACAAAAGAACAGATAATCGACGAAATGCTTTCAAAATATGCAGACAATCCTGAGATTACAAAAGAAGAAATCTCTGACTGCATTGATGATGTAAAAGAGCTTGAGGAACAGGGAAAGCTCTTTACAGACGACAAGTACGAAAACCTTGCATTTGACTTTAAAAAGAGAAACACAGTAATCAAAGCACTTTGTCTTCACATTGCTCACACCTGTAACCTTAACTGCGAATACTGCTTTGCAAGTCAGGGCAAATACCACGGCGAGAGAGCGCTGATGAGCTTTGAAGTGGGCAAGAGAGCAATTGACTTTCTCATTGAAAATTCAGGCAGCAGAGTAAACCTTGAGGTTGACTTCTTCGGCGGAGAACCTCTTATGAACTTTGATGTTGTAAAGCAGATTGTTGCCTATGCAAGAAGCATTGAAAAGGAACACAACAAAAACTTCCGTTTTACACTTACAACAAACGGTATGCTTGTTGATGACGATGTAATTGAATTTGCAAACAAAGAATGTCATAATGTAGTTCTCAGCCTTGACGGCAGAAAAGAAGTGCATGACCATCTTCGCAAAACTGTAAACGGAAAGGGCAGTTATGACATTATCGTTCCGAAATTTCAGGAATTTGTCAAAAAAAGAGGCAACAAGGGTTACTATGTAAGAGGCACTTATACACATAATAACACAGACTTCACAAACGATATTTTCCATATGGCGGATTTGGGATTTACAGAGCTTTCAATGGAGCCGGTTGTATGTGCTCCCGATGACCCATATGCACTTACATATGATGATTTGCCTATCCTTTTTGAACAGTACGAAATTCTTGCAAAGGAAATGCTCAAGCGTGAAAAAGAGGGCAGACCGCTCACCTTCTATCATTATATGATTGACCTTACAGGCGGTCCGTGCATTTATAAGAGAATCTCGGGTTGCGGTTCGGGTACAGAATATATGGCTGTAACACCTTGGGGCGACCTCTATCCCTGTCATCAATTTGTAGGCGATGAAAAGTACAAGCTCGGCGATATCTTTAACGGTGTTTCAAACACGAAAATTCAGGACGAATTTAAGCTTTGTAACGCATACGCCCGTCCTGACTGCAAAGACTGCTGGGCAAGACTTTATTGCAGCGGCGGTTGTGCCGCAAACGCTTATCATGCAACAGGCTCAATCACAGGTATTTACGAATACGGCTGTGAGCTTTTCAGAAAAAGAATGGAATGTGCCATTATGATGAAGGTTGCAGAAGCAGAAGAATAAAATTACAATAAAATTTTCAGGCAGATACATTTTTCTTGTATCTGCCTGTATTTTCAAGGTGCTGTATGAACGAAAAAATTATTATGCTCGGCACAGGAAGTGCGATGGTTACCGACTGTTATAATACCTGTTTTCTTCTGAAATCCGAAAACGACTGTCTTCTTGTTGACGCAGGCGGCGGAAACGGAATTTTATCCGCAATTAAGAAATCCGGAATAGCTTGGAACAGCATAAAGACAATGTTTATTACTCATTCTCACACCGACCATATATTAGGTGCCGTGTGGGTAATAAGGCAAATAAGCGCTCTTATGAATTCAGGCAAATATGACGGTAATTTTAATATTTACTGCCACGATGAATGTGTTGATTCAATCACGGCAATTTGCAACCACACACTTGCACCGAAATTTCTCAAAAATATCAATACAAAAATTTTCATCAATGAAGTAAAAGACGGTGAAAAGCAAAATGCCGGCAGTATCCGACTCACTTTCTTTGATATATTTTCAGACAAAACAAAGCAATTCGGATTCAAGGCTGTTTTTCCGTCAGGAAAAGTTCTCGCCTGTCTCGGTGATGAACCGTTCAATGAAAAATGCAGAAATTTTGTTCAAAACTGTGATTATCTTATGTGTGAAGCTTTTTGTCTTTACAGTCAAAAAGATATTTTTAAGCCCTACGAAAAATTCCACAGCACAGCGCTTGATGCAGGAAAACTTGCAGAGAGTCTTTTTGCAAAAAATCTTATCCTGTATCACACCGAGGACGAAACACTTCAAACACGCAAAAGAACATATACTTCAGAGGCAAGAACAGTTTTTAACGGAAATATATTTGTTCCCGATGATTTTGAAGTTATTGACTTAAAATAATCTCATAACACCTGCTGTAATCATACAAAGTACAATTCCCATTGCAGTAGGCAAAGCCATAGAAACAAGCGTCCATTTAAGGCTGCCTGTTTCTTTTTTTATTGTCAGACAGGTTGTTGAACACGGATAATGAAGAATGCAAAGAATAATCGTGCATACAGCCGTTGTAATCGTCCAGCCGTTCATACTGAGAAGTTGAAACAGCTGATCGTAGCTTGAATAATCAACAAGAGTACCGCTTGCCATATATGACATAATTATAATCGGAATAACGGTTTCATTCGCAGGAAATCCAAGTATAAATGCCATTATTATAACGCCGTCAACCCCGATAAATCTGCCGAACGGATCTAAAAAATCAGTACAATATTTTAAAAGTGAAACATCGCTTATATGCACATTTGCAAGAATCCAGATTATCGCACCTGCCGGAGCGGCAACCGCAACAGCCCTTCCTAAAACAAATAATGTTCTGTCCAACAGCGAACGGACAATAGTTTTTAAAATCTGCGGCTTTCTGTACGGCGGAAGCTCAAGCACAAATCCGGACTGTTCGCCTTTCAATATTGTGACTGAAAGTACCTTAGATATAACAAGTGTTATAAATACACAGAAAACTATTATTCCAATCAACAATGCCGCTACCTCAAGCGAACTGCTCAGCGTAAATGCCGTACCTGCAAAGAACATGAGCAGTAATGCAATTATTGTGGGAAACCGTCCGTTACACGGCATAAAATTATTTGTAAGAATTGCAATCAGTCGTTCCTTTGGCGACTCGATGATTCTGCATCCCGTAACTCCACAGGCATTACAGCCAAGCCCCATTGCCATAGCAAGACTTTGCTTTCCGTGAGCACCGCACTTTGAAAAATACCTATCAAGATTAAATGCAATTCTCGGCAGATATCCCGAATCCTCAACAAGCGAAAATAACGGAAAGAATATAGCCATAGGAGGCAGCATTACAGATACCACCCATGACAGAGTTGTATAAACTCCGTCAATCAAAAGTCCCGTTACAACATCGGGAGCGTGTAAAAAATCAAAAAGAATATACAGTTTCTCTTTTATAAAGCCAAACAAATTGCTTAACCATTCGCTCGGATAATTTGCACCGACAACTGTTATCCAGAACAATATACCAAGCATTGCAAGCATAATCGGTATTCCCGTGGTTTTGCTTGTAAGTATTTTATCAAGCTTTCTTGTACAAGCATTTAACTCTGATTTTTCATATTTTACGCAGTCACTTGAAATTTTGTTACCAATCTGCGAAAGCTTTTCAATATTCTGTTTGTAGTTTTTTTCGGATAGTATATCAACGCCTTCAAAATTTCTTTCTACCCTAAAACATTTTGTCTTTCCGCTGCATACATTATAGATCGCTTTTTTTAACTCATCCAAACCTTTTTTGTCTGTTGCACAGGTTTTCACAACAGGTATTCCGAGGTTTAGCGATAACTCGTCGCAGTCGATTTTTATACCGTTTTTTTCAGCCTCATCACAAAGATTAAGACAAAGAACAGCATTCTTTGTGACAGATAACACCTGCAATGCAAATGAAAGATTTCTTTCAATAACTCCGCAGTCAACAACTATTACAACGCAGTCATTTTGATTTTGTATAAGACACTCCCTTGTTACCGCCTCTTCGCCCGAAAATGAAAGCAGAGAATAGCATCCGGGTAAGTCCGTAATACAAAATCTTGCGTCTTTGATTTTGCAACAACCTCTGGCAAACTCAACTGTTTTACCCGTCCAGTTTCCCGTGTGCTGTCTTAATCCCGTCAGTTCGTTAAAAATTGTACTCTTGCCGACATTAGGATTACCGGCAAGTGAAATTTTGTAATCGCAATCCGATACATCCTTTTTATTAAAAGATGATTTATCCGTAGAAAACAATAAAAAAGCCTCCTTTTATTCAGGAGTAACAATGATATCTTTGCAATCGTTATTTCTCAGTGCCACAACGGCATTTTTAACAAGATACGCAGACGGATCACCGAACGGACTTGTAAACAAGGGGATAACAGAACTGTTCTCCATAATACCAAAATCAAATATTCTGTTTTTGATATTTTCATTACAGTTCACACGATAGACAATCCCCGTAACTCCAAGCGGTAACTTGTCAAGCGAACATTTTTCTTTCATCTGATTCACCGATTTCAACTTTTTATTAACAGCATATTCAATTCATACAACTGAGTTACACAAAAAGCCGGCCATAAACTAAACTTATATCGTACCTGAATAAACTCTGATATCAGAAAAATTTTAAGGAATTGACACGACTATAAACAGGTGTTATAATTAAATGCAGATTTCAAATGTATATAACTTAATATGGGTTTACGGTTCAAAATGCATCTTGCAGAGTAGATAACAGAGAATTCGGTGAGAATCCGAAGCAACAGTCATTACTGTATTTGGCATTGCCATAAGTCAGGTCGCTGTCCGTATGCCTCGGATTTTGCAAATCTTGGACAAGGAAGAGGTGCAGCCGACCATATCTGTACAGACTTTTGGTCTGTATGGTTTTGTTTGTTGTGCCTTCCAAAAACGGAGGGCTTTTTTATTTTGCCTTTCGATATACACAATACAATATGGAGGAAAACACTATGAACAAATCTTTTAAAAAAATCCTCTCAATTGTACTTTCTGTAATGATGATTTCATCACTTATGACGGTTTCACTTTCAGTAAGCGCAGTTGAAGACGGAAAAGTAAGAGTAATTGTCAGAAATGATACATACTCGGTAGAAAACGGCGCTCCGTGGGACGGCGTTCTCGTTGATGAGTGGGTAAGCATTAATAATGACACTACTATGATGTCAGCCGTTGCTGATGCACTCAACAATCACGGCTACACACAGGAAGGTGCTGAGAACAATTACATCTCGTCAATTAACGGTCTTGCTGCATTTGACGGCGGTACAATGAGCGGTTGGATGGGAACTCTCAATGACTGGTTCACAAATTCAGGTTATGCATCCTATACAGTAGCAGACGGCACACTTGAGAGTGGTGATGAAATCGCTATTATGTATACTTCAAACGGTTACGGCGAGGATATCGGCGGTACATGGGCAAATAACGATACAACTGTTAAATCGGTTGAGATCACAGGTGCCGAGCTTTCGGGCGAATTTGATCCGTCAGTTACAGACTACACACTCACAATCGACACTCCGTCAGCTGATGTAAATGTAGTTCCTACTGCAACTAACAAAAACTTCCAGACAAGAAAATATAAGAATGAATATCTTCCTTCTGACGACAGTGCGTTTTACAAGAGAAGTCAGACTGTTAGTGTTTCTGACGGTGACAAAATTATCATCGGTTGCGGTGATACTGCATGGCCGTCAATGAACACAAGTGAAGGCGGTACTGTATATACATTCACAGTGAAATATGCTCCTTCCGCAGCTGACACAGTTTCAAACAAGATTGACGAGGTTGCAAAATATCTCGCATCACAGGATGCCCCCACAGTTTCTTCAGTAGGCGGCGAGTGGACAGTCCTCGGTCTTGCAAGAGCAGGTAAAATCACAGACGAAATTGCAGACAGTTACTATCAGAATGCAGTTAAGTATGTTGAAGAAAAGGGTTCTGTAAAGCTTCACAATACTAAATCAACAGACAATTCAAGAGTAATCCTTGCACTTACGGCAATCGGTAAGGATGTTACGGATGTTGCATCATATAACCTTCTTGAACCGCTTGCAGATATGGATTATGTTAAGAAGCAGGGTATCAACGGTCCTGTCTTTGCACTCATTGCACTTGATACGGGCGATTATGAAATTCCGCAGACTGACGCCGCAAATCCCACAACAAGAGAAAAGCTCGTACAGACAATTCTTGATGCACAGGTAGCAAACGGTGGCTGGACATTCTTCGGCTCAACTGCAGATCCTGATATGACAGGTATGGCAATTCAGGCACTTGCTCCTTACTACTCAACAAACAGCGATGTTAAAGAGGCAATTGATAAAGCACTCACAGCAATGTCAAACGCACAGAATAAAAACGGCGGATTTGCATCATGGGGTTCTGTAAACAGCGAAAGCTGTGCACAGGTACTCGTTGCACTTACAAGCCTTGGAATTGATCCTACAAATGATGAAAGATTCATCAAAAACGGCAACACACTCATTGATGCTATGATGAGTTTCTCCGCTGAAAACGGATTTGGTCATACAGATACAACATACAATCAGATGGCAACCGAACAAGGTTTCTATGCTTTTGTTTCATTTGACCGTCTTGTAAACGGCAAAACTTCACTCTACAATATGACTGACCGACTTGCAGAAAATTATGCCGTAGGTGATGTTAATCTTGACAACACAGTTTCTGTAATTGACGCAACACTCGTTCAGAAGCAGATTGTAAACCTTGAACAGCTTTCAAAGGTTTCACTTATCAAGGCTGATGTAAATCATGACGGTGTTATCAATGTTGTTGATGCAACAGAAATTCAGAAAATCATCGTTAACCTCGTTTGATTAAAGTTCACAAGTAAAGATTGGTTATGGAAAAGATAAAAAAGTTTGTTAAAAAAAATCAAATACTTTTAATTGCGGTGTGCGTTTGTATTGCCGCACTTACAGTAGCATTTTTTGCAGGCGGCAACCGATCGGAAAATAAAGTTCAAACTGCATCAACTGCCTCCTCGCTATCGACAACAAATGCAGACACAGAAACAACTTCTGTGTCTGCAACAGAGAAAACCACTCAAAATCCTACCGATTCCGATAAATCAAACAAAGATAAAAAGGACAGAAAAAATTCCGAAGATAAAAAGAACAGTAAGGATAATTCGCAGAACAGTAACAGTTCAGCTGTTGAAAAAAGTGAGAAATCCGAGCAAAGTTCAAACAACAGTTCTTCGGATAAGAAAAAACCGTCTTCTTCATCCAACAATTCTTCAAAACCGAACAAAAAGAATGATGTTCAGCCGACAACGCAGGATAAGTACAAAACCGATCCCGTACCGTCGGGAAAGCCAAAGCCGGTTGAACCGGAAGAACAGGAAACAAAAGATACAAATCTTTATTGTACCTTTACAATCACCTGTTCAACAATTCTTGACAACATGGATGACCTTGATCCCGAAAAAATTGAACTCGTTCCAAAGGACGGTATAATCCTCAAAAAACAGAAGGTTCAATTCAAAGAGGGTGAATCTGTATATGATGTCCTTGTAAAAGTTTGTAAGGACAACAATATTCATATGGAATCGAGCTGGACTCCTATGTATAATTCCGCTTATATTGAAGGAATTAACAACCTCTACGAATTTGACTGCGGTTCTCTTTCGGGCTGGATGTACAAAGTCAATGAATGGTTTCCAAACTACGGCTGTTCACGATATGTACTCAAGAACGGCGACGATGTGGTCTGGTGCTACACTTGTAACTTAGGCTATGATGTCGGCGGAGGATACGCAACAGGAGAATAATGATTAAGGATACTTTTTCAAATATGCACCCCTTTATCAATTTTATATTTTTTGCACTTACAATAGGGTTCACGATGTTTATCATGAACCCTGTTTGTCTTGCTGTAAGTTTTTTATGTGCGCTTGTAACCGCTTTATACCTTAACGGCAAAAAAGCTGTAAGATTGTCACTTGTTTTTCTTTTACCTATGATACTCTTGATAGTTCTCGTAAATCCTGTTTTTAATCATGAAGGAATGACTATACTCACATATTTCCCGTGGGATAACCCACTAACCCTCGAATCAATCGTTTATGGTATTGCAAGTGCATTTTTGCTTTCGTCAACAGTTTTATGGTTTTCTTCATTCAATGCAGTAATCACTTCCGACAAGGTAGTTTTCCTGTTTGGCAGAATAATGCCGTCATTGAGTCTGGTGATTTCAATGGCATTGCGTTTTGTTCCAAGGTTTTCGGCACAAATGAAACTTGTGCGTAATGCACAACACACAATAGGCAGAGATATAGACGAAGGACCATTGTTTCAAAGAATAAGAAATGCTGTAAAAATCCTTTCGATTATGATAACATGGTCACTTGAAAACGCAATTGAAACAGCCGATTCAATGAAAAGCAGAGGTCACGGTCTTAAAGGCAGAACATCCTATTCACTTTATAAATTTGACAAAAGAGACGCATTTATGCTTTGCACAATCCTTTTTACCGGATTGGTACTTATGATTTTGCTTTTTACAAACGCAATAAAATTCAGATACTATCCGTCAATCAAGGGCGATTTGTTTACGGTGCAAAGTGTTATTTTTTATATATTCTACACATTTTTAATGTTGATTCCGCTATCGGTAAATATAGGAGAGGGGATAAAATGGAAACATATGCAATCAAAAATCTGAGTTTTCGATACCCCGAAACCGGTATTGATGTTCTTAAAGATATTACTTTCAGCGTAAATGAGGGCGAGTTTATCACAGTCTGCGGTCCGTCAGGCTGCGGAAAAAGCACACTTCTCAGACATCTGAAACCCGATCTTTCACCGCACGGTGTTCTTTCGGGAGAAATATTCTTTGAAGAAAAACCTATATCAGACCTTTCTCACAGGGAGCAAAGCAGTAAAATCGGCTTTGTTATGCAATCACCTGAAAATCAGATTGTTACCGATAAGGTATGGCACGAACTTGCTTTCGGGCTTGAAAGTCTTGGTTATGACAACAATACAATCCGAAAAAGAGTTGCCGAAACAGCTTCATTTTTCGGAATCCAAAATTATTTTGAAAAAAGTGTTCTCGAACTTTCGGGCGGACAAAAGCAAATTTTAAACCTTGCTTCAATTATGGCAATGCAACCGTACGTTCTCATTTTGGATGAACCGACAAGCCAACTCGATCCGATTGCGGCAAGCGAATTTTTGCACTGCGTTTCACGCATAAATCACGAACTGGGGACAACGGTGATAATAACGGAACACAGACTTGATGAGGTGCTTCCGCTTTCAGACAGGGTGCTTGTCATCGAAAACAACGGAATTTCAGCTTTTGACTCTCCTCAAAAGGTCGGGAAAATTCTTAAAGAAAAAAGCAGTAAAACATTTCTTTCTATGCCTGCTCCGATGCAGATATGGCAGGCTGTTACAGAAAATGACAATACCGACTGTCCCGTAACTGTTCCAAGCGGCAAAAAGTGGCTTTCGGAATATGCCAAAAGTCATAAAATGTATGAGCTCACGCCCGAAAACATTCAGAAACATTCTGATAAAGAAGCAGTAAGTCTTAATGATATTTGGTTCAGGTACGAAAAGTCGGGTTCAGATGTACTAAAAGGTCTTTCACTAAAAATATATCAGGGGGAATTTGCGGCTATACTCGGCGGTAACGGAATGGGAAAATCAACCGCTTTGTCAATTATCTGTTCACTTAACAAGCCATACAGAGGCAAAGTTGAAATCTCTCCGCTTAACAAAAATTCTTTTGACACGCTCGTAGCAGTATTACCGCAAAATCCACAGACACTGTTTTTGAAAAAAACTGTACTTGAAGATTTATACGAAGTATTTGACGGCAGAAAAATCAGCAAGGAGGAAAAAGAAAGACGGGTTACCGCAGCGGTAAAGCTGTGCAGACTTGAAAGTCTCTGCAATCGCCATCCTTATGATTTATCCGGCGGTGAACAGCAGAGAGCGGCTCTTGCAAAAATTCTTCTCATAAGGCCTCAAATTCTTTTGCTTGATGAACCTACAAAGGGACTTGATGCCGAATTCAAGATTGAGTTTGCTCAGATTATATACGACCTCAATAAAGCCGGCATAACCGTTCTCATGGTAAGTCACGATGTAGAGTTCTGTGCTGTATATCCAAGCCGCTGTCTGATGTTTTTTAACGGTGAAGTTGTGTCGGAAGGTACACCGAGAACTTTCTTTTCGTCAAACAGCTTTTATTCCACCTCTGCAAGCCGAATGTCAAAAGGCATAATAGATAACGCAGTATCATCAAATGATGTCATATATGCCTGCACAGGTAAAAACAGAAATATTCAGATTAACAGAAACACGCCTGATATTGACCTTTTTAAAAACGACACCGAAAATATTCCCCCCCAAAAAAACAAAGCTGAAAACAAAAAGCTATCTGTTTTTAAAAAAATCTTCGGATTTCTTGGCGCAGTACTGTTCATACTCGGTCTGATTATAAACCTGGAATATATTCCGAATTTTTCAGCCAAAACTTTGCCTACCTGGTTCAACTGGGGAATAATCGGAATATCTGTTGCATTGCTTATGATTGCTTTCGGAACAAAATCAAAACGACCGATTGACCTGCCGAGAAAAAGTTCAAAACTGAGTAAAAGAACCGTCAGTATGGCAATTATGGTTTTGCTTGCAATTCCTGTTACAATTTTTGTTGGAATGACATATCTTCAGGATCAGAAATATCTTTTTATTTCACTCCTTGTTATGATTGAGTGTATGATTCCGTTTTTTCTTGTTTTTGAAGGCAGGCACCCAAAAGCGAGAGAGCTTGTCATAATTTCCGTTCTATGTGCAATAGCAGTTGCAGGACGACTTGCATTTACAATGTTGCCTCAGTTCAAGCCCGTTGTAGCAATTGTGATAATTTCGGGAGTAGCATTCGGCGGTGAATCGGGATTTCTTGTCGGTGCTGTAAGTATGCTTGTTTCAAATCTTATGTTCGGTCAAGGACCTTGGACGCCGTGGCAAATGTTTGCGGCAGGAATAATAGGCTTCATTGGCGGTATTCTCTTTAAGAAAGGTCTTTTGGGCAGAACAAGGACTTCGCTCTGTATATACGGTTTCATTGCCACAATGGTCATTTACGGCGGACTTATGAACCTTTATTCGGCACTCACATCACATTCCGCATTTAATCTAAATATGCTCATAACTTTTTATGTTCAGGGCTTTCCGATGGATATTGTTCACGCAGTTTCGACTGTTATATTTCTGTTTTTCGGAGCAGAACCTATGCTTGAAAAGCTTGACAGAATTAAAGTTAAGTACGGACTTATCGAATAAACCTAAACAGCAGATAAAATTTCTGCTGTTTTTTTGTGCTGTAATTTAAAAATTTTCGACAAAAGTATAGACATAATCCGAAAATAATATTATAATTTTGGTGTGTCTGATTTTAATCAAACAGTATTTACAATCTAAAACGGCAAACTGTAAATACTTTTAATTCAGAATTAAAAAGGTTAAAGGAGAAAAAACATGGGCGGATTTATGGGTGTTGCAGCAAAACAGGACTGCGTATTCGACTTATACTTTGGAATTGACTATCATTCACACCTTGGCACAAGAAGAGGCGGTATGGTTGTTTATGACAAAGAAAAAGGATTTGACAGATCAATCCACAATATTGAAAATGCACCTTTCAGAACTAAATTTGATAAAGATATGCAGAGTATGAAAGGCAAATTCGGTATCGGCTGTATTTCCGACTACGAACCGCAGCCTCTTATTGTTCGTTCACATCACGGTACATATGCAATTACCACCGTAAGCAAAATCAATAATACAGATGAACTTGTTGAAGAAATTTTTGAAAAAGGCGGTTCACATTTTCTTGAAATGAGCGGCGGTGAAATCAACGCAACCGAGCTTATTGCAACTCTAATCAATCAAAAAGAAAACCTTGTTGACGGCATAAGCTATGCTCTTGAAAAAGTTGACGGCTCTGTTTCGCTCCTGTTGATGAATAAAAACGGCATCTATTGCGCAAGAGATAAGTACGGCAGAACTCCTGTTGTTATCGGCAAAAAAGAAGACGCATTTTGTGTGGCATTTGAATGTTTCTCATACAAAAACCTCGGCTACAATGATTATAAAGAACTCGGACCGGGTGAGATTACGGTAATTACAGACCAAAACTGCATTACACTCAAAAAGCCCGGTGATAAAATGAAAATCTGTACTTTTCTGTGGGTTTACTACGGCTATCCTGCAAGCTCATATGAGGGTACAAGTGTTGAGCAAATGCGTTACAACTGCGGTGCAAAAATGGCTGAAAGAGATTCCGTAAAGCCCGATATCGTTGCAGGTGTACCCGATTCAGGCATTGCCCACGCAGTAGGCTATGCAAATGCATCGGGAATTCCGTTCTCAAGACCGTTTATTAAATATACACCTACTTGGCCGAGATCATTTATGCCGACAATACAGAGTCAGCGTAATCTTATTGCAAAAATGAAGCTTCTCGCAGTTGAGGATTTAATCAGAGGAAAGAGCCTTCTTCTTATTGATGACTCAATTGTAAGAGGCACACAGCTTCGTGAAACAACGGAATATCTTTTTGAAAGCGGTGCAAAAGAGGTTCATATCAGACCTGCGTGTCCTCCGCTTGTATACGGCTGTAAGTATCTTAACTTCTCAAGATCATCTTCTGAAATGGATCTCATCACAAGACGAGTTATTGAAAGACTTGAGAACGGCAATGTTACAGACGAAATTCTTCAGGAATACACAAATCCCGATTCTGAAAAATACGAGCAGATGGTTGATGAAATCTGTAAAGAACTCAAGTTCACATCCTTGCGTTTTAACAGGCTTGACGATATGCTTGATTCCTGCGGAATTGACAAATGCAAACTCTGTACTTATTGTTGGGACGGTAAGGAATAATTAAATTTTATTTATAAAAATAAGGCATTTGCAATGAGAGTTCTCAAAGCAAATGCCTTTTGTTTTTACTTAGTATGCGATAATTTCGTAGCCGTCCTCAGTTACAAGAACCTGAATTTCCCACTGAGCAGACATTGAGTTATCTTCTGTATAGATAGTCCAGCCATTATCCTCATCAACGAAAATATCAGGTTTTCCTGCGTTCACCATAGGTTCAATCGTAAAAATCATACCGGGTACCATAAGCATTTCCGTGCCTTTTTTAGAAATGTAACTTACCCATGGATCTTCGTGGAATTCAAGACCGATTCCATGACCTCCTACTTCACGAACAACAGAGTAACCTTTACTCTTTACATAATCATTGACAGCCTGACCCATATCTCCGAGAAAGCCCCAAGGCTTAACCTGCTTGAGTCCCTCATAAACTGCATTTTTTGTTTCTTCAACAAGCTTTCTGTTTTCTTCGCTTACATTACCGATACAAAACATTCTTGAAGAATCGGAGAAATATCCGTTCAAATTAGTTGAAACATCAACATTGATTATATCGCCGTCTTTGATTATTACATCTTCCGACGGAATACCGTGACAAACTTCGTTGTTTATTGAAGTACATACGCTCTTGGGAAATCCCTCAAAATTAAGGGGAGCCGGAACACCGCCCATTTTGGTTGTGATATCATACACCCACTTATCAATTTCAGCCGTGCTGATACCTGCCTTAATATGCTCTGCAACATAATCAAGAACTGCAATATTAATCTTCGCACTCTCCTTGATTTTTTCAATCTGCTCAGCATTTTTCAAGATTTCATGGGAGGGAACAATGTGACCCGCAACCTCAAATTCCTCAATTTTTTCATCAAAATCTATATGACATTTTTTATACTTTTTTCCGCTGCCACACCAGCAAGGATCATTTCTGCCAGGTTTTTCCATTTTACTAACTTCCTTTCATTTTTCCAATTCATAATCCTTGATAATTATACCACCAAACAAATTTTATTACAACATCTTTGTCGTATGCAAAAATCCAAAAGAAAAATCTTGTCAGAAAAAGTTTTGTAGTATATACTGAATAAGTAATATATAATCTCACACTCGGCATATTTTTATGCAGAGGTGTTTGTATGAATAAAAAAAACCCGACATTTTATGCTCTCTGCTTTATACTGTTTGCAATATTCTGCATTATTATGGTATCTGTTTTTTTCAGACTTAATCCGACAAAATCTGTTATAACCGAAAACAAAACAGAGCCGATAATTATAATTGACGCAGGTCACGGCGGCGAAGACGGTGGAGCAGTAAGCGAAAGCGGTGTGCTTGAAAAGGACATCAATCTTTCTATATCAAATAATTCAGCTGATTTATTAAAAATTTTCGGATATAAGGTTGTTCAAACAAGAACAGATGATGTATCTCTTGATAACGGAGAAGATTCGGTTCATTCAAGGAAAGTTGCCGATTTAAAAAAACGGCTCGAAATTTTCAATTCAGACAAAAACAATATTGTAATCAGTATTCATCAAAACAAATTTTCTCAAAGCAAATATTACGGAACTCAAATTTTTTATTCCCCGAATAACAGTCAAAGTCAAAATCTTGCGGAATGCATTAGAAATTCCGTAAAAAAATGCTTACAGCCTAATAACGAACGGCAATGCAAAAAGGCAGACGGCTCAATCTATCTTTTAAAAAAGGCTGAAAACCCGTCCGTTATTGTGGAATGCGGATTTATTTCAAATCCGGATGAACTTGCTAAGCTGCAAAGTGACGAATATCAAAAAGAAATGGCAACTGCAATCATAACAGGTTTTTTAGATTATACTCATCAATAAATACAGGAAGTGAAATAAATGGCTTCAAAAATCAAAAGTGTTTACATATGTTCGGAATGTGGATACGAATCGCCTAAATGGTACGGAAAATGCCCGTCATGCGGCGAATGGAACACAATGAACGAAGAAATTAAAGATACATCGAAACAGTCAGCAACTGCAAAAACACGCTCTTTTGCAACCTACTCAAAACCATACGCCATATCGGATATTTCAACCGAGGATGAGCACAGATATGACACAGGCTGCGGAGAACTCAACCGTGTACTCGGCGGAGGAATTGTAAAGGGCAGTCTTATACTTCTGGGCGGTGATCCGGGCATAGGCAAATCGACCGTTCTTATGCAGATTTGTCAGTACCTCGGCGATACTCTGAAAATTCTCTACATATCGGGAGAGGAGTCAAAAAGACAGCTCAAGCTCCGAGCAATAAGGCTGGGTGTAACTTCGCCGAATCTGTATGTAATGACTGAAACCGATGTTGAGGTTATTTGCGAACAGATAAAAAATCTCAAACCCGACCTCGTTATGATTGACTCAATTCAGACGATGAATCTTTCAGAATTAAACTCTTCCCCAGGCAGCATTACACAGGTACGAGAATCTGCCAATATGCTTATGAGAACCGCAAAAGGACTTGATATTCCTATGTTTATCGTAGGTCATGTCAATAAAGAGGGTTCAATTGCAGGGCCAAAGGTACTTGAACATATTGTTGACACCGTACTGCATTTTGAAGGTGACAAACAGATGAGCTGCCGTATTCTTCGTGCCGTAAAAAACAGGTACGGCTCAACAAATGAAATCGGCGTTTTTGAAATGACTGATAAAGGGCTTAACGAAGTTGCAAATCCGTCTGTTATGTTGCTTTCAGGGCGTCCGAAAAATGTTTCGGGAACTTGCGTCACCTGCACAATTGAAGGATCAAGACCAATTCTTGCCGAAACACAGGGACTTGCCACACAAAGCGGATACGGCAACGCTCGCAGAATGGTTACAGGATATGATTATAACAGACTGTCAATGGTACTTGCCGTTCTTGAAAAAAGAGCAGGATACTATTTTTCAAACTGCGACACCTACATAAATATCGTAGGCGGATTGCGAGTTGACGAACCTGCGATTGACCTTTCAATTGCCATGGCTCTTATAAGCAGTCTGAAAGATACTCCGATTGACGAAAACGCTGTTGTATTCGGTGAAATCGGTCTTGCAGGCGAAATTCGTGCTGTATCAAACGCCCAGATGAGAATTAACGAGGCAGTAAGACTCGGCTTTACAAAAATCATTCTGCCGTATCATAATCTAAAAGGTGTTTCATGTGATGATGCTGAATTGATCGGAGTAAAAAACATTCGTCAGGCATTTGAAGCGGTAGGTCAATGAGCAGTTTTGTAATATCAAACAAATACCCATGTTTTGCCGATGAGCTTTCAAAAATGGGGCATAATGTTATATTTTCGGACACTGTCAAAGCATTTCCGCAACCTGAACAAGCTCATGCCGATATGCAGATTTTGACGATAAATAATACTGTTTTTGTACTTCAAGAGTGCGAAAAGCTAAAAACTTTGCCATATAAAGAAAATTTGATTATATGTAAAAACAAAGCAGGGAAGAAGTATCCAGAAAATGTATTGCTGAATTTTCTTTTCTTTAACGATAAGCTTTACGGTAAAGTATCTGCAATAGATCCGACTCTTTACAAATATTGTGTAAAAAATGATATTGAAATCGTAAACATAAACCAAGGATACGCAAGATGCTCAACTCTAATACTCAATAATCGCACTGCCGTAACAGCTGATATATCCATAAAAAATGCCCTTGAAAAAGATGGGGCAGAGGTGTTGTTAATATCCTCGGGTGATATAAAACTTGAAGGATATGATTACGGATTTATAGGCGGTGCAAGCGGAAAAATATCTGATAATACCGTAGTGTTTTTCGGAAATGCTGAAATGCATCCCTGCTATTCTTCTATAAAGGAATTATGTTCTAAAAATAAAATTGAAATTAAAATATTATGCAAAAATATGCCACTCACAGATGTGGGCGGCATAGTAAGAATTCTTTAAACTTTTTTCTTAGGTTTTATTTTTGCAAGCGGATTTGAGTCAGCGGCATTTTTCATTTGTTCGGAACTCAGGTGTGTATAAATCTCAGTCGTACCGAGGTTTTCGTGTCCGAGAACCTCTTTAAGCACTCTGACATCAACTCCGCCTTGCTGATACATAAGCGTAGCAGCGGTATGCCTAAGCTTATGACAGGAATATCCTTGAGAATCAAGTCCGATTTTCTCAAGATATTTATATACCATAGCCTGAATTGTTTTCACAGACATTCTGCGGTGATTACGGCTAATAAACAACGCTTTTTTATCCTTAACTTCATCAATCGGACGCACCTTCATATACTCATTATAAGCTTCAATGCAGGCAGCGTTTAGATAAACAATGCGTTCTTTATTGCCTTTACCGACAACACGCATTGTACCGTCACTATGAATATCATTATAGTTAAGACCTGCCATTTCAGACACACGGAGTCCGCAATTGAGAAAGAGAGTCAAAATACAATAATCACGCTGTTTGTTATTTCCGTCAACTGCATTAAGAAGCTCAATGCTTTGTTCAAGAGTAAGATACTTTGGCAAAGCTTTTTTATTTTTTGGTGATTCAAGCTGTTCTACCGGATTTGTATCAAGCAAATGTTTATTATTTGTTATGTACTTAAAAAAGCCTTTCAGACTGGAACATTTTCTTGCACGGGACGCACTCTTATTGTTGCGGTCACGATAAAGAAAATTCATATAATCATACGCAAGTTCAAGATTAACGGTTTTAATTAAATCAAGGTCAACATCGTCAATTTTAATTTCATCAAAATCAGTACCGTCAGGCACAAGACCGCGCATTACTTTTAAAAATCTAAAAAAAGTTCTGAGATCAATAAAATATTCGTCAACGGTTTTCTTCGACATATTTTTGATTGTCTGCTTATAAATTAAATAGTCCTTCAAAATTGCAGGAGCTTCATCACGAAAATCAACTGCCATAAACACACCACCGTAAATTTATTTCTTATAATGGATAACTCAGAAAAGTTGAACTAAAATCTGTATTAGAAGAATTATAATACTATTATAACACAAAAAAGGGCGGTGTATATTCCAATTACGAAAATTATACAAAATGAATATTTTGTATAATTCAGGGAACAGGTAAAACAAGATAAATCCGAAACATATTGCTAATGCTAATTTACAGCATTTAAATTACAACAGCCGTACAGACTCAAACGAGCCTGTACGGCTGTAAATTTTAAAGGAATTTAACTTTTAAATTAGCAAACGCCCTGCTGAATCATTGAATCAGCAACCTTCTCAAAGCCTGCAATATTAGCACCTACTACATAGTCACCTTCATGACCATACTTCTTAGCTGCAGCAGAAATGTTCTTATAGATGTTAACCATAATGTTCTTGAGCTTAGCGTCAACTTCTTCAAATGTCCATGAAAGGCGCTGTGAGTTCTGGCTCATCTCAAGAGCTGATGTAGCTACACCGCCTGCATTAGCAGCCTTACCCGGTGCAAAGAGAATGCCGGATTTCTGGAGAAGCTTTGTAGCCTCAAGAGTTGTAGGCATATTAGCGCCTTCGGCAACAGCATAGCAACCGTTAGCGATAAGTCTTTTAGCGTCTTCTTCGTTAAGCTCATTCTGTGTAGCACATGGAAGTGCAACATCACACTTAACTGACCAATCGAATTTGCCTTCGTGATACTCTGAGTTAGGACGATAGTTCTTATACTCTGTAAGACGCTGTCTTTTAACTTCCTTGATTTCCTTAATAGCGTCAAGGTCGATACCTTCAGCATCATAAATCCAACCTGTTGAATCAGCCATTGTAACTACCTTAGCACCAAGCTCTGTAGCCTTTTCTGTTGCATAGATAGCAACATTACCTGCACCTGATACGCAAACAGTAGCACCCTTGATGTCCTTGCCGTTATCCTTAAGCATAGCCTCTGTAAGATAAAGAAGGCCATAACCTGTAGCCTCTGTTCTTGCGAGTGAACCGCCCCAGTTGAGACCCTTACCTGTAAGAACGCCTTCATATACATTTCTGATTCTCTTATACTGACCGAACATATAACCGATCTCACGAGCACCTGTACCGATATCACCGGCAGGAACATCTGTGTCAGCACCGATGTGCTTACAAAGCTCTGTCATAAAGCTCTGGCAGAATGCCATAACTTCTCTGTCGCTCTTGCCCTTAGGATCAAAGTCAGAGCCGCCCTTACCGCCGCCGATAGGAAGACCTGTAAGTGAGTTCTTGAAAATCTGCTCGAAACCGAGAAACTTAATAACGCCGAGGTTTACTGACGGATGAAGTCTTAAACCACCCTTGTAAGGTCCGATAGCACTGTTGAACTGAACACGGAAGCCACGGTTAACCTGAACCTTGCCGTTGTCATCAACCCAAGGTACTCTAAACATAATAACTCTTTCAGGCTCTGTAATTCTTTCGAGAATACCATTCTCTTCATACTTTGGATTCTGCTCGAAAACGGGCTCAAGTGAAGTAAGAACTTCGGTAGCAGCCTGAATAAACTCAGGCTCATTTGCGTTTTTTGCTTTCAGCTTTTCAAGCTGTTCACTTACATATGACATAAGTAAGTCCTCCTTAATAAAATTCGCATAAATTATACGGAAAAAATTCCGATTATGCTGTAGCACAGTAAAGCACTACAATCAACATATTAATAATACTATACTTTCAACGATTTTGCAATATCTTTTGTGAGTTTCTTGCAAATTTTTTTAAAATTATTGAAAAAACAGCCGATTTCATTCCTTTTCTGCAATTAATTTTACAAATCTCCCAAGTTTAGTTGCATTTTCGTACATTTTACGAGCTGAATTTTATGAAAATGTATTCATGAATCCAAGAATTTCATTTGCATTACAATATTTTGTATAATTCATATTTGATTTAACAATTAAATTTTAGTTGCAAACGGACATATTTTATGATAAAATCCTATCAGTAATACTATCTGTAATATTTTTAAAGGTGATTTATATGGACTACTGCAAAAGATTAAAAGAATTAAGAGTCAAAAACGGATACACACAAGGGCAAATTGCATTTATACTTCACACGAGGCAGGAACAATACAGCAAATACGAAAACGGAAAACGAGAACTGCCTATCAGACATTTGATAACACTTTGTTGTCTTTATAAAACTTCAAGTGATTATATTCTCGGAATAGAAAAATTGGCTCTATAATAAAAGTTGGGGTAAGGGATAGAGTCTACAAAAAAATTTCAA
>ERZ1673702.591-NODE-591-length-49585-cov-11.032142_pt1 | contig 49585 bp, 39 predicted proteins | sample MGYA00580232_ERZ1673702 | MGnify/ENA primary metagenome ERZ1673702 (study PRJEB41218, sample SAMN15661792) | gut metagenome | host: Homo sapiens | place: Canada: London | collected 2015-08-20/2019-03-30 | study: EMG produced TPA metagenomics assembly of... | reverse complement strand
ACTGCGGGAATGGCCTATCCGCTCAATGTGTTCGGCTGAGATCGGAAATCAACCCTATTGGATAAAACTGCTATTATATTAATATATTTTTATCAGCACTCGAAAGGAGTGGCCGATGAGCGGTAGAAGAATCGTCTTGAATGTACTTATGGCAGTAGCACTGGTAACGCTCTTGGTCTTCTCCTACTCATACATGAATCAGCCAAGATTGGATATGCTTTATACGCTGTTTTTTCCGGCGAAACAACTTACAACACTTACAACACTATAGGCTTCATTGACGCACTCTTTTTCTATGTAGTCGGCCCCGTATCAAGCGAGCTGATCGCTTTTGTTGTCAGCTACAACCTGAATCAACGAAGCCAGACTCACTCAGCGACTTCGGCCAAACAAGGAATCAATCTCTTCGTAATAATGATAATTCTGCAAATTGCGACTGTGTTGATTATCGCTCTGACCGCAACAAACGTTTTGAAGTATGAGTACGGACTCGTCGCGAGCTGCCTCATGGCAATTGCCGCGGGTATAGCGGTTTCGTATACGACACCGGCAAAGAAGCAGCTCAACTAACAGGGCCTATTTGGAATCCGAATCGTCCATGGAGCCGTCTATGCCGGTTTTGGTGTCGTCCGTATTGGAATCGTCATCCTTGGGGCTTATAGGACAAAATGTGTGTCTGCTTTAGGGGCATCGACCTGCGCCGATGCCCCTAAAGCAGACACACATTTTGTCCTATAAGCCCCGATCAATTCATACTCCTCATCCTCGCCGAATTGCGAGTATGGCAGAATCGGCACTGGATGGCAGTGCGCTAGGGCACCGACGATAGGCTTTCCAAAACTAGCGAGGCGTGTCTCCGCGAGCGTAATCGCCTCGGTCGACCGCGCGATCGACCTGCGGCGAGATGTCAACGTTACCACCATGGGCTCGACCTGCGGCGCGAACGCGATCATCGCCGGCATCGGGAACGGCGCCGGCATAGCGGTTGCGAATCTCCCTTGCGTAACCGCGACGCGCAAGAAGCTCATCGCGAACCGCCGGATCTTCGAGCAGGTCCTCATCGCACTTCGGTGCGATGAATTTGGGGAATGAATTGTAGGCGACGCCCTTACTCGCTTTCGCTTGTTCGACCCACGCCGAGTACGCCTTCTTAAGACGTTGAATGTAAATCTCACAGCGCTTCTCGTACGGCAACGCTCGCTCGGCTTCCAACATGTTCTTTTCGAACGCCGCTTCAAGTTGTTTGACCACGAAACGTCCGTCGAGTCGAGTCAGATTGAAAGTGCACTTCGGATTGCCGGCCTCCTTGATATCGAGATCTGTCGCATAGACTCGATTGTTCTTGATGAAAATGTCTACGCCCCATGAGGCAAGTAGTTTTTTGAACTGCTCCATATTCTTTGGGTGACCTTCATTGATTGCAAGATGGATCAGCTCGCGCAGATTGTTTTTATAACTGTACTCACCGCGACCGATAATCTCCTTTTCTGTGTCGCGCGGCTGGCGATCACGAATCTTCGAATTTTTCTTTCCCTTTTCAAGTTGAGTAAGATTCCAAGCCTCGTCCATTTCACGGACCCACGCAGCGCGTTCGTACTTTCCGCGTCGCCCACCCGTCTCGCAACGTTTGCCGGTTAACAAATCGGTACGGTTAATCGCCATGTGCACTGCGTAGCGTTTTCCCGCCTTATCACTTTCCTCATGCAACGCGACAATCACTTGTTGATGCGGATAGTGCTTCGCAAGCCATTGCTCCGCGTAGGCCATACACGCATCTGGGGTCATCTTGCCTCCGTTGCAGCTGCACTCCTCGGGCAGAAACGCGAGAATCTGATGAAGCATCGTTATGTTCTTCGCGCCGGCACGCGCGGGCCTGTCGTGATGAAACATCTTCCGCGTCATAGCCATCTCGGAAAACCAGTACTTTCCGTTCGCGAGGTTCCAGCCGCCGCGGGCCAAAGCACGCTTTCCGTTAATGTACTTGCGCAGGTGCTTCGCGTAGCGCTCGGACGAAACACCTTTCTGCTTAACGACGGTCATCGAGCTCACCGCCATCGGTGAAATAGCGCTGTTCGAGCTCTCTTATGAAGAGAGTGACTTTACGGGCGTTCTGGTAAACCTTTTCGAGCGTACGAAAAACAGCTTTCTCGTTGTACGCGGGAAGGCCCTGAGCATGCACAAAATACATCAGCTGATTAAGGTTCGTTCCCTCGCGATACAGCTCGTGATAGATTTTCGCGACCTGGCTCATATCGAAATCGATCTTCTCGATTTTCCCGGCAAGCATCACGCGGCGGGCATACGCACTGACGGTCGTGCCGAGTATATCCGCCCGTTTGCGGATCGCCTCGCGCTCGCCATCGGTGACTTTAACGTAAATGACCTTCGAGCGCTTTTCGTCCGAATCACCTGAAACGGGTTGCAGCTTTTTACTGCGGCCACCGTTCTTATTTTTGGAAATGACTAGATCATCGAGCGATTCATTCCAATGAATCAGTGCAGAGCGAATGAATTCGGCTTTCGTCATGCCCGCCTTTTCCGCCAAAGCGGAAAACGTTTCATATTCTTCAGAAGTGAGTGTCGCCTTAACGGTGTGTGGACGCTTGCAACTCATATGCCCCCCAGGAGAGCAGAGCGAATCGGTGAGGCCACCGATTCAAAAACCGATATGAGATTGCTTTCCTTTTTAGGAGCGACTGACGTCGCGCCGTTTTTTTGAAGTGACGCCGTCGCTTCCCTTAGAAATGAAGGCGAACTTCATTTCTAACTTTATCGCCGTGAGAGGTGATAAACAAGATGTGTTGGCAGATAAAGGGGGCGAGTATGGCCCCATTTATCTAGCCCAACACCAATCTTGCAATCATCGGAACGGCGATTGGGCGGAGCGGAGCGTAGACACGAAATGAGAGGCCTCGTTTCGGGCGAAAGGCTTCGCGGTGTCGTAGTGTCAGCGGAGACCGTGAGCGGAAGCGAATTTTTAACGCGAAGGATGCTGAGTGTTAGAGATTCGCTGTAGCGAGAGCGAAGCGGTAATACGAATGTGAGGGATGCCGAGAATTTGAAGTCCCGCGCAGCGGACTCCGGGCGAGGGCTGGAGCAAGTTGATGGAAGACCTTACCGATTTGCGGGAGGTTTTGCCCGAAGAATCCGGCACCGCCGGATTCTTTTGGAACGGCCTCTCGTTTGATTGCTTTCCTATCGTTTGCTCCCAGACTGGGCGTCTAAAAAGGCGGCCGAACCGGCCGCCCACAAATAAATAAACATTTACCGAATGTAAGAGGAGAGGAACGATGTACATTACTCCCAGTGACCGGCGACGTCGACAACCCAATGCTGTCCCGTAGCCTGCTGTTCATAATGTCCCTGGTCCTCAGATGTGGTATACGAATCGTTTACGACAGATCCTCCGATGCCACCGTTGTCCATATCATTATGAACCCACGAATAGGCGGCATCTTCGGAATCGAAGGGCCCTACCATAGTACCACCATGGTTGACCCAGAAACGAGGATGGCGCGTATACACTACATTCGGCACCCAGACCTGGCTGTAATCTGTCTCCCAGTGTCCCTGCTCGGCAACCCACTTCTTCTGGCTACCGCCGTTGGAAGAGGAATTGTTGCTGCCGGAACTCTGCGAATTGCTGGAATTCTGCTTGGAGTCGGAGGAGTTTCCCTTGCTGTCAGACTTCGACGAGTCGGAAGACTTGTTATCCTCTTTCTTGGAGTCATCGGACTTCTGGTCCTTGTCGTCGGATTCTTTCTTCTCCTCGTTCTTGGTTCCAGAGGTTTGCGCCGCCTTTTCTTCGCTTGGCTTCATTTTGTCTTTATTCTTTACCGCTGTGGCGGCCCTTTCCGTAGAGCCGCTTCCTTGCTTTGCAACGCTGGCACATCCAAGTTGAGGTGCCGAAAGGCACACCAGAAGCGCAACGATAATAGCCTTTGTTCTCACACCGATCTCCCTGTCCATGAAACCGGGCGTTGGACACTAGCCGATATCCAACGCCCGACTCGCTTTTACATCTGCTCGCGGCGCTTCTTCCGGTCGAGGAAGACGCCGGCCGCCACGAGGACGGTACCGCCGATGGCGAACGTCTCGCCGATGAGTCCCGCGCGGTCGCCGGTCTGGTCGAGGTTGCCGGGCTGGGCGGTATCCGTGCCGGCGAGGTGCTTCGGGGTGTATGCCGCCTGCTGCTTTGCGACCTCCTCTGCCTCCTGTCGTGCGATCTCATCGGAAAGCTTCTGCTCCGCTGCGATGCGGTCGGACTTCGCCTGCTCGTAGGCGGCGAGTGTCGCATTGTAGCCGGGCTGGAGCTCGTCCACCGCGGCCTGCTTCTCGTCCAGGATGGCCTTGGCGGGCGCGACCTTGGCACGCGCCTCGACTGCTGCGGCGAAAAGCGCGTTGAGGGCGTCATCCGCGTTCGCGTCATGGCCGGAAGCGATCGCCGCGCCGGCGTCGATGGAGTCCAGCTTCGCCAGCTTGGCGTCTGCCTGTGCCTTTGCCTGCTCGGCGGCGGAGACCAGGGACTCGGCGGCGGCGGTATCCGCCTTCGCGGCATCGAGCGCGGCCTTGGTGTCATTGACGGCCTTTACTGCATCCTGCTCGCGCTGCTGTGCCTCTGCGAGCTTCGCGGCAAGACCGGTGAGGATGTCGAGATTCGACTGTGCGGCCTCGAGATCGGTCTGGGAACCGGTAAGCTTGTCGGCGGCAACGCCGGTGTCGGCCTTTGCGGCATCGACGGCACGCTGGGCATCCGCGAGGGCGCGTGCGGTGGTATCCGCCTTTTGCTCGGCGGCGGCGAGGACGGTCGCCTTCTCGACCTGATCGGCTGCCGCCGCGTCATGGGCGCTCTTTGCTGTATCGAGCGCCTTCTTGGCGTCGGCGACGTCCTGGAAGAACTTCGCGAGGTCGGCGTTCGCATCGTTCACGCCCTGCTGCTTGGCAGCGGCGTCTGCCTTGGCGGAGTCCAGCTTGGACTGTGTGGCCGTTACGGCTGCGTTGGCGGCATCAAGGGCGACCTGCTTCTGCTGGACGGTCGACTTTGCCGTATCGACTGCTGCGTTGGCGGCATCGAGGTCCGATTTCGCCGCATCAAGCTCGGCCTGGGCATCCGTGACGCCCTGCTGCTTGGCGGCGACATCAGCCTTGGTGGCATCAACGGCACGCTGGGCATCGGCGACGTCCTGCTTCGCGGCATCGACACCTGCCTGTGCGGAATCCGCTGCGTCCTGCTTCTGCTGGACGGTTGTGGCGGCGCCGGCGGCTGCCTGCTGCTTGGATGCGAGATCGGCCTTGGCTGCGTCGAGTGCGCTCTTGGCGTTCTTGAGACCGTTGATATAGGAGATCAGCTTCTGCTCGTACTCGTCGACGGAGATGGGGTTCATGTTCCAACCGGAGCCGGACCAGCCGGAGATCTCTGCGGTGTAGCACTGCGTCTGAAGCCCGGACATGGTGCCCTTGGTGCAGGTTGCCATTCCCATAACGGCGAGTTCGGGATTGATGATGTTCATGTAATGGCCGACGGTGCCGCTGCTGCCGTTCTCCCAGCGGCAGTTGTCTGCAATCCAATGGTTGATTGCGACGCCGTTCTTTGCATAGAAATCATAGGCATCCTTGCCGACAAGACCGGTGACTCCATAAAGGGCCTCCGTTGCCTTGTCGAAAAAGCCCTTCTCCTGCTCGATCCACTGCCCACTCGGATCGATTCCGTAATTCCATGCCAGGTTTTCGGCAAAATCATATTGACGGGCATGATCGAGCACGGTGTCGCTGTAGTTGGCATCCGCAATGGCACCGGCGATGAGCTTGTAGGTGACATGGAGCTCGGACAGGCCGACCGACTTGCGGTAGTCGTTGACGGACTCCATCCACTTGATCGCATTGAGCATATTGTCAAGAGACGTGGCGTCCTTGGAGTTGCCGACTTCGGTCTTTCCGGCATATTTGGCGTTCAGGATGATGTTGACTGCGTCATCGGCACCCATGGCATGGAAGAAGCCGATGGCTCCCTGCTTGAGCTGCGCGTCGGCGGAATCGAGTTTCGCCTGTGCCTCGTCGACCTTCTGCTGCGCGGCGGTCACGGCCGCGTCGGCGGTATCCTTTGCGGCCTTGGCGTTCGCAAGCTCTACGTCGGCGGCCGCCTTGGCGGCCTCGGCGTCCTTGACAGCCTGCTTCGCGGCGTCCAGCTTGGCGACGGCGTCGGCATTCGCCTGCTTGGCCGCATCGAGGCCGGCGTTCGCGGCATCGAGTGCGGACTGGGCGGCGTTCACGCCGGATTCGGCATCCGTGACGCCCTGCTGCTTTACGGAGAGGGCCGCCTGGGCATCATTCAGCTCGGCCTGTGCATCTGCCGCAGCGGACTGTGCCTGCTCGAGCTCGGACTCGCACTGGGACTGTGCCTCTCGTGCGGCGGCGAGGGTTGCCTCCGCGTCCGCGACCTTCTGCTTCGCGGCATCGTACTCCGGACCGCTGGCGCCTGCCTCCGCTGCGGCGAGGTCGGCTTTCGCCTTCTCGTAGGCGGCGTTGGCGGCTGCGGCATTCGCATCCGCCTCGTCCTTGTTCTGCTGGGCTGCGGCGAGGACGGCATCGGCGGCATCCTTTGCAGACTGGGCCGCAACCAGCTTGGACTGGGCCTCGCCAAGCGTCGCGTTGGCGTTGTCCAGTTCGGCCTGTGCCCTGTCCACGGCAGCCTGGGCGTCGCGTACCGCCTGCTCGGCGGCACCGATGGCCTCCGGGGTGGCGCCTACGGCATCGGCCTTGGCTTTATCGAGGGCGTCCTTGGCATCCTGGGCCGCCTTGAGGGCGGACTGGCACGCTTCGTCCTTCTCGGATGCATCCGCCTTGGTGTCTGCGAGACCTGCCTTCGCCTGCTCGAGGTCCTTGCCGGCGGCATCGGCGGCGTCCTTGCCCTCCGCGACCTGACGGGCGTACTCGTCCATCGCCGCTCGGTCGGCTGCCGTGCCGGCGCTGACTGCCGAATCGTAGGATGCCTTGGCCTGGTCGCGGGCGGAGGCCGCCTCGTTGTAGGGGCCGGCGGCCTCATCGTAGGATGCCTTGGCGGCGTCCTCCTTCGCCTTCGCCTCGTCGACTGCCTTCTGCAGATCCGCGATGGTCTGTGCGACAGATTTCGCGCCGGTACCGGATGCCGCGCCGGCGTGGGCGGCAATCGGCGACATCACGGCGGGGTGCTGCGTGGTCCCGTCACCGGTCTGGGCGAATGCCGCGAACGGTGAGATGAGGCTCGATCCGGTCATGGCGACCATGGTCGCCGCGGTGACGGTCAGACGCGCGATCCCCTTCGGGGCGTGAATCTTTTTGCTTGGCAGTGCGGCGAAGTGATCGCCACCGGCAGCGAAATGCTTTCCCTGAGTCATTGTGCTGTTCCATTCCTTTTCCGTGCCCTATCCGACTGGGCATCAGAGTGCTTTCCAATAGAGATAATTATGCGCCTTAACTGGGATTGTTGTATATAGTCCGTTGGCTTTTATACAACAATCCATGACTCTTTTTGTCATGGATATCTCGCCGCTACAACGATCCTTTGGTCTACGCTGCAAAGAATTAAGATCAAAGTCTGGTTACTCTCAAGTACAATTTGCGAATCGCATCGGCATGGACAGGTCTTACTACGCCTCGATAGAGGTCGGACGAAGAAATGTCAGTCTTTCTAACCTCTGTAAAATTGCTAACGGATTCGACATGACAATCGCTGCACTCATGACTGGTGTGACTGAGAAAACGGATTAGTCCATCAATCAATCAGCGAACGCAGTGAGCGAATCAATCGACGGCACAGCCGGCGGCAAGGACACGGTACGTGGCCGCGCAGCGAGCTTCGCGAGCGAAGGGGGACAGCATCGCTGTCCCTATTCTTTATCGACGGCTTAGCCGGCGGCAAGGACACGGTACGTGGCCGCGCAGCGAGCTTCGCGAGCGAAGAGGACGGCATCGCCGTCCCTATATCTTTATAGTATATTTCTCTATTAATTGGTTTCACCAAAATGGGTATAGCGCGAGCTTCTGAACAGGCATTTTTATCAAAAACTCAAAGCAGCCGAATCACCAAAATGGTGAAATTTTTTACCCAAATTGAGGAAGCGCTTCACCAAAATGGAACCGACTAACGGCTGTTGAAAACTTTTTATCCCCAAAATTGTGATTTCCTGTTTTCAGTGGAAAACTCGGTAAGTTAAATTATTTACTTACCAGATTTACAAACAAAAGCAGTTCTTAGCCCTAAAACCAGAACAGGTCAGAAGCAAAATTAACTCCTGACCTGCGATTTTTCTGGTGCCCCCGGGCGGATTCGAACCGTCGACACCCGCTTTAGGAGAGCGGTGCTCTATCCCCTGAGCTACGGAGGCATGTTGTACTAGTGTAGCAGATTTACTGCATCGCAATACGTCGCATGACTAGACTTCGAAGTTGCGGTGGAATAGTTCCTGTCTGAAGCATCTAAAGCCGTATTTAGGAACTATTTCACCGCAACTTATGAGGAGCTAGTTACCTTTGTGGAAGAGGTTTTTGATAACGGAGGGGATGCTCTTGGCGCCCTTGGCCGTCACATCGATAAAGTCGGGCGAACGCACAAGCTTATCCTCGTCGACGTACTTGCGGACAGCACGAAGCGTCTCTTTGTCGTCGCGCGTCGAAAACGTAAAGTGACCGTTGTCCTTGGTGAAGATGGCAAAACGCGTGATCTTCTTGGTGCCGCGTAAAACCTCGGCGGCAATATAGTCGACCTCATCCCACGGGATTTGAATATAATCCTCGGGATTGCGCTCGTTGTAATACTCGAACGCCTTATTGCCCACCATCACGTTGCCGTGGCTGGTAAGCCCCATCAGGCAGGTTGCCGGCGTTGCCAGATCGACCGTGCTGTTCTGAGATTGCGCCATGCGCGCCTCGCCCTCCAAATAAAACAATCGGACCGCATCCAGTGTACCCACCGGGTGCGGTCCGTTTCAATGGCTCAAAAGCCCTTGCCTAGCAACTCTCGGTCTTAAGCCGAAGCGTGCTTACATGAAGCCGCAGACGCGACCGATGATGCCGACGGCGAAGAGAGCCAGGATGATGACGATCGGGCTGACCTTCTTCTTGAGGAGCTTGCAGACCAGCAGGGTCAGGCACACAGCGGCAAGGCCGGGGATGAGCTGATCGAGGTTAGCCTGAAGCGTGGTGACCTTAACCTGATCAAGGGCGGTAGCACCGATGGAGTTGTACATCGTCAGCGCTTCCTTGACGCCCTCGGAGCCGGAGGGCAGGCTAGCCCAGTCGATAAAGGCGCCAGCAGACTGCATGACCTTGGAGACGACCGGGGTGAAGGAGATGGACACCCAGCGCTCGACCAGGGCGCCGATGATGAACATACCCAGGATGGAAGCACCCTCGGTGACCTTGCCCATCAGACCGCCGGAGAGGTCCTTGGCGATGGAGGAGCCGACCTTGTAGCCAAACTCCTGCGTGTACCACAGGAAAGCGTAACGGATGATGTTCCACGCAAAGAAGAACAGCAGCGGACCGGCGATGCTACCGGACAGGGCCATGGAAGCGCCCAGAGCGCCCAAAATCGGGCGAAGGGTGAACCAGAAGGCGGGGTCGCCGACGCCGGCGAGCGGGCCCATCATACCGACCTTGACGCCCTGGATGGCGACGTCGTCGATCGGAGCACCGTTGGCGCGCTCCTCCTCGAGGGCGAGGGTAACGCCAATGACGGGGGCGGAAACATAGGGGTGGGTGTTATAGAACTCCAGGTGGCGCTTAAGAGCGGCAATCTGGTCATCCTTGCTGGTGTAGAGCTTCTTGATCGCAGGGATCATTGCGAAGCACCAGCCGCCGTTCTGCATACGCTCGTAGTTCCACGAGCCCTGAAGGAACTGATGACGGAAGCAAACCTTCTTGCGGTCAGCCTTGGTGAGCTGAATCTTGTTCTCTGCCATATGTATCACTCCCCTCCTACTCGTAATCGTTCAGAATGTCGCCGAGCGGGTCACCGGAGCCACCGCCCATGCCGCCACCCTGCTTGGCCAGATCCTTAAGGCCAAGGTAGATGAGGGCAAGGGAGATGCCGATGAGGCCAAGAGCGATCAGCGTGAGCTGAGGGATGGCAGCAAGGACAAAGCCGAGGATGAAGAACGGCCAGGTCTCCTTGGTGGCCATCATGTTGATGACCATGGCGTAACCGACGGAAGCGACCATGCCGCCGCCGACAGCCATGCCGCCGGACAGCCAGTCGGGCATAGCGTTAAGCGCGTTGGTAACAGCCTCGGCCGGGATGATGCACAGAAGTACTGCCGGGATGGCGATACGAAGGCCCTGCATAAGGATGGCAATGTACTGCCAACGCTCGATGCCAGCGAAGTCGCCCTTCTCGGCGCAACCGTCCATGGCGTGAGCGATAGCGGTAGCCAGGGTACGGCAGATCATGGTCAGGAACAGACCAGCGACCGACAGCGGGACAGCGACGGCGATAGCGGCGGTAACGGCCTTCGACGGATCGGTAGCGCCGCCGTTGAGGGCGAGCACCATGATGATCGAAGAGGCGACCGAGGCCAGAGCGGCGTCAGGCGCGACGGCGGCGCCGACGTTAGCCCAGCCAAGGGCCATCATCTGGAGCGAACCGCCCAGGAGGATGCCCTCCTGAAGGTGACCGGTTACGAGACCGATAAGCGTGCATGCCACGAGCGGCTGATGGAACTGGAACTCATCCAGAATGCCTTCCATACCGGCAAGCAACGCGACAATCGCAACAAGCAGAATAGTGATTGCAGACATGTATCGGACCCTCCTTTACTATGCTTGAGCGGCCAGTTCGGCCTTAGCTTTCTTCAACATGGCGTCGAGATCCTCGGAGGAATCCGAAGGAACCTTGCGGACCTCGAACTTGACGCCCTTGGCCTTGAGGGCCTCGAGAGTCTTGACGTCGTCATCGCCCATAGCGACGGCGTTGGTGACGACGACCTTGCCCTTGGAGTGAGCCATGGAACCGATGTTGACTTCCTTGATGTCGACGCCGGCCTCGATGGCCTTGAGCAGATCCTGCGGGTTCTCGAAGAGCAGCATGGCCTTGGTGTCACCAAAGCGCGTGTCCTTGACGACCTCGGCCATCTTCTTGATGGGCACGACGTTGGCATGGACTCCCGGAGGGGCAGCCTGCTCGATCATGGTCTTGCGGAGCTCGTCGTGAGCAACGCCGTCGGAAACCACGATGATGCGGTTGGGGTTAATCTGCTTGGTCCACGTGGTGGCCACCTGACCATGCAGCAGACGGGTGTCGATACGGACGTGGGCGATCTTGATGTGCCCGTCGCCGATGACCGTTCCCGGAGGGATGGCGCCTGCAGGAGCAGCAGCGGCCGCAGCCGGCTTCTTCTCCTCGGGCTCCAGAGACTCGGGCTTGACGCGCACGCCAGCCTTAGCCTCAGTCACGAGATGTTTTGCGATCGCATGTGCAGTGTTCTTTGCATCAAAGCGCTGCGAATATGCCTCGATGAGCATAGGCAGGTTAACACCGGTGACGATAGCCCAGGAATCGTGGCCCTCGATGAGCCCGCTGATCTGGTTGAACGGCGTGCCGCCCCACAGATCAACGAGGAAGAGCACCTGCTCCTGGTCCTCGAAGGAAGCGACTGCTTCCTCGACCTTGGCACGGAAGTCGTCGGGGCCCATGCTCGGCTCGAGCGAGACCACGGCTACAGACGGCTGATCGCCAAAGACCATCGAGCCCGTCTGCTTGATTCCAGCTGCCAAGTCCCCGTGGCTAGCAAGAACAATACTTACCATCACATAACCTCCTTTTTGTCTACGTATTTCCTACACGACATTAAGGAAGTATACCTGTTTGGTTTGTGGAATTATAGCTAAATTCGCAAAAGGTTGCATTATTTGTTTAAAGGTCTAGGTTTGTTACAAGTTGGTTACGTTGCTGCTTTTCGACTCATTACCCGCCAAAGCGTCGCTCATCAAGCCATTCATTTTACAGATACAAGCAGGCTGTTCATTAATATCGATTTTAGGCAAGCTCGAATGCGCTTGTACTGCTGCTATTTTGTTTAAACAGACATAACTTGACTATTATCGTGACTTATGTTCTACGAAACCACTCAAAATAGTTGCGGTGGAATAGTTCTTGTTTAAGAGCCAGAAGGCTGGATTTAGGAACTATTTCACCGCAACTTATAGGGGGTCCTAGACGATGCGGAGGGGGTTGGCGGCGTCGACGGCGTCGGGGGCGTCGGAGAGGCCGTCAGGAGCAGCATCTGCCGGGTCCTCGTCGGGGGTCTCAATCTGCTTGATCATGACCTCCTGGCCCTGCAGCAGGTATGTCTCGCCGCTGCCGCAATGGGGGCAGGTCTTGCCGTGCTCGACCGTCGCGTAGTCGCAGCCGCACGCCTCGCAATGCGTCACGGCCTCGACAGGCTCCACAATAAGCTCCGCACCCTCGGTGATGGACTTTTTATCTGCCGCCCAGCGCCAAGCGTCGAGTAGCAGATCGGGAACAACGCCCGAGACCTCGCCCAGCAGCAGCGTCACGCTCGAAACGCGACGCACGCCATTGGCGCGCGCCACGTTCTCAACATCGCGAATGATGTGATACACAATCCCTAATTCATGCAAGGTAGAAACCTTTCCACAACGGTTGATGCGATGTCAGCCAAACGTAAGTGAGCGACGCCCCCGCGCCGCTCACTTACTTGTTAGGTTCTTTTACTTCTTCCCGAATTTAATCTTAATCGCACGCTTGAGCGCGTACTTGCCGAGGCTTGGGAGCTTTTGCTCGTATTTGACCATCGTGGAGCACTCGGGGCGGTCGCGATCCAGATGAATGGCGTCGAACGCGCACTTGGTGGTGCACAGGCCGCAGCCGATGCACTTGTTGGGGTCGACGATCGAGGCACCGCAACCCAGGCAACGGGCGGTCTCGGCGCGCACCTGCTCTTCGGTAAAGGTCTCGACGTACTCGCTAAACGGCGCGGCCTTCTCGCGCTCGCGGTCAACGTGGGCAACCTCGCGGCTCGCGTTGTCGTAGCCCTCGAGCACAACGTCGTCGCGGTCGAGCGCGGTGTAGCGGCGCTGGTTGCGGCCGATGGTGAGCGTGGAGCCCGGCTGCACAAAGCGGTGGATGGACACGGCGGCCTCGTGACCGGCAGCGATGGCGTCGATGGCAAAGCTCGGACCGGTGTAGACGTCGCCGCCCACAAAGATGTCGGGCTCGGCGGTCTGGTAGGTCTGGGGATCGGCAAGGGCACCCTGGCCGCGGCCAAGCTCCACCTTGGAGCCAGCCAGCAGGTCGCCCCACACAATGGACTGGCCAATCGACATGACGACACGGTCGGCATCGACACGACGCAGGTCGCTCTCGTCGTACTCGGGCGCAAACCGGCCCTCGTCGTCAAAGACACGCGTGCAGCGCTTAAAGGTGATACCGCACACACGACCGGCCTCGTCCAGGTGAACCTCCTTGGGACCCCAACCGCAGCTGATGTGTGCGCCGTCCTCGATGGCCTCGCGACGCTCTTCCTCGCTGGCGGGCATCTGCGCCTCGCTCTCCAGGCAGAACATCTCAACGTGCTCGGAGCCCAGGCGGCAGGCGTTGCGGGCCACGTCGATGGCCACGTTGCCGCCGCCCACCACGATGGTGCGGCCGGGCAGCGCGTCGATCTTGCCGCTGTTGACCTCGCGCAAGAAGTCGACGGCCACGGTCACGTCCTCGGCATCCTCGCCCGGAATACCGGCAAGGCGGCCGCCCTGGCAGCCAATAGCCACGTAGAAGGCCTTAAAGCCCTGCTCGCGCAGCTCGTCGAGCGTCACATCGCGGCCGACCTCCACGCCATAGCGGAACTCGGCACCCATCAGGCGAATGATCTCGACCTCGGCCTCGATAACGTCCTTCTCCAGCTTAAAGCTGGGAATACCGTAGGTAAGCATACCGCCCGGGCGCTCGTTCTTCTCGAACACGACAGGCTTGTAGCCCTTCTCGGCCAGGTAGAAAGCGCAGGACAGGCCGGCCGGACCGGCACCGATGATGGCGATCTTCTGATCGAAGCCGCCAGCGCGCGTCGGCGTCACCACGGGCGGGACATAGCGGGTCGCGGCATCAAGATCGCGCTGGGCGATGAACTTCTTGACCTCGTCGATAGCCACGGCGGCGTCCACACGGCCGCGGGTGCAGGCGTCCTCGCAGCGGCGGTTGCACACACGGCCGCAGATGGCGGGCAGCGGGTTCTCGCGCTTAATGAGTGCTAGGGCCTCGTCATAGCGGCCCTGCGCCGCGAGCTTCAGATAGCCCTGAACGGCAACGTGCGCGGGGCAGGCCGTCTTGCAGGGCGCGGTGCCGGACTCGTGCGTCTCGATGCGGTTGTCGTTGCGGTAGTTGGGCGACCACCTGGTGTGGTCCCACTTGGTGGCATCGGGCAACTCCTGGCGCGGATACTCGGGCACCTGTCCGCCCGCCTTCTTGCTGCAGGGCTTTTGGCCCAGCTTGGCGGCGCCGGCCGGACACACCTCAACGCAGCGACCGCAGGCCACGCACTTATCCTTCTCGACCTTGGCGACATAGGCCGAGCGCGACAGGTTGGGCGTGTTGAACAGCTGCGAGGTGCGCAGGGCGTAGCACACGTTGACGTTGCAGTTGCAGATGGCGAAGATCTTGTTCTCGCCGTCGATGTTGGTGATCTGGTGCACAAAGCCGTTGTCCTCGGCCTGGCGCAGGATGTCGTAAACCTCGTCGCGGGTCACGTAATGGCCACGATCGGTCTCGACCACGTAGTCGGCCATATCGCCCACGGCGATGCACCAATCGGCCGGGTCGTCGGCGCAGCCCTCGCCCATCACGCGACGGCTTGCGCGGCAGCTGCAGGTGCTAGCGGCATACTTACCCTCGTATTTGTCGAGCCAGTGCTCGATATGCTCGATCGGCACCGACGTGCTCGCGGCATCGATGGCCTTCTCGACCGGAATGACATGCATGCCGATGCCGGCACCACCGGGCGGCACCATCGGCGTGGCCTTGGACAGCGGTCCCTTAGACGCCTGCTCAAAGAACTTAGCATAGACCGGATGCTCCTCGAGCTGGCTCACGCGCATGTTGAGGAACTCGGCGGAACCCGGCACCAGCATGGGCAGCACCCATTGCTTGGCGCGCTCGGGATTTTCCCAGTTGTACTCGAGCAGGCCCGTGTAGCTCATATCGTCGAGCATCTTCTCGATCTGGGCCTCGGGCATGCCGGTGAGCTTGACCATCTCGGGCAGCGTGTAGGGACGGCGCATCTTCATCTTGCAGAGTACCTCGGCCTGCTCGTCAGTCGCGGCCTCGGCAAACGACCAGTACTCGTAGCCCAGCAGCTCGTCGCGATGCAGCAGGCGGTTAGTGCAGTGCTCGCACAGCTTGACGATGGCCTCGCGCGGATGCTCCGGCAGCGGCGGCACAAACTCCGCACCGATATCGGGCTCGGTGTAGCTAATCCCCGGTCCGTTGAGAATCATAGTCGTCCCTTCTCTTGCCGCAACCTGGCAGGCACGCAGCGCCCCTCTTTTTACGGGCTCGACATGCCCCCACGCCGTTCACCCGTTATTGTTGACATTGTGTCAAAAACAGTATTGACGAACCGTCAACAATATTCAAGACTGTTAGGCGAACGGTCAGGCTCAAACGGATGAAAGGCGGCAAGCACATGAGCAGTAACGCAGCAGATACCTCTGTGGTCGATGCCACCCCCGTATCCGATAGCGCGGCAAAGCGCTTGACGGGCGACGAACGCCGTCGCGAGATCCTCGATGCCGTGCGCACCGTAAGCTCCGAGCTGGGCGTGTCCCACCTATCGGTATCGGCCGTGACCAAGCGAGCCGGCTGCACGCGCTCGCTGTTCTACCACTACTTTGCCGATATGGACGCCGCCGTCACCGCTGTTATGGACGAGGCGATCGACGGCTTTATCTCCGAGCTCGAGCAGTGGAATGCCAACCGCACCGTCGGCGATATCGAGGGCGCGCTCGACACTGTCGCGCCGCTCTTTAAGCGTCTGGTCGCCAGCGGCCACGAACTGCCGCACACTCTGACCTCCAACAGCGGCGCACTCTACGGCGGCTTTTTGCACAACGTGGTCCAGCGCGTGGCGCAGTATATCTGCGACACCACCGTGGTGGATTTTGTCGCCCGTCATGAGCTACGCATCGACCATGTCTACGAGACGTTCTACACCCTCATCATGGGGTTGTTGATGTATATCCGCACGCACCCCGATGTGCCCGACGAGACGGTCAAGGAAATCATCGCCTCGACACTCCACATCGAGGGCTATACCGCCAAGTATCCGGAGCGCATGCCCCAGAACTGACGACATTTGGCCAAACTGCCCGCGATCAGAAGAGGGGCCGCGGGTGTGTGAAAGGAGAGCAGCATGCTGTTCGATGTTTGGGGTAGCGATACCCTTATCCACTGGGCCGGCTGGGCCATGGTCTTTATTGGCCTGATCGTGCTCAACGAGGTCGGCCGCCGCACCAAGCTGGGCGCGGCAATCATCTTTGGCGTGACTCCGCTGGCCATGACCATCTACTGCGTCGCCATCGCCATCGGCGTTTCGCAGGGCGCCGAGTGGGCGGTCACCAACCCCACCCATGTGTATCAGAACAGCTGGTTCCACTACGCCAAGGTATACGCGGCGCTGGCCGGTTGCTGGGGCTTCATTGCCATTAAGTACCAGTGGGGCAAGATTGGCAAGGCGCATTGGTTCCGCGCGTGGCCGTTTGTGATCGTCGCCATCAACATCTTGATCGCCGTCGTGTCCGACTTCGAGAGCGCCTATCACTTCTTTGTCCTAGGCGAGTCCACCTGGGTCACCTCCGAAGGTGCTACGCAGCTGGCCGGCTGGAACAACGTGTTCAACGGCATCGCCGGTCTCATCAACATCTTCTGCATGACCGGTTGGTGGAGCGTCTACGCCTCCGAGGACAAGACCGATATGCTGTGGCCCGACATGACCTGGGTCTACATCATCGCCTACGATATCTGGAACTTCTGCTACACCTACAACTGCCTGCCCACCCACTCCTGGTTCTGCGGCTTTGCGCTGCTGCTGGCGCCCACCGTCGCCGCCTTCATCTGGAACAAGGGCGGCTGGATCCAGAACCGCGCCTTTACGCTGGCCATTTGGTGCATGTTTGCCCAGGTGTTCCCCTACTTCCAGGAGGAGTCCATCTTTGTGACCCACTCCACGCTCGACCCCGGCGCCGCCACCGCGGTCTCGATTGCCGCGCTGATCGCCAACGTCGCCGCAATCATCTACATCGCCTACCGTGCCAAGAAGCTCGGCCGCAACCCCTACAAGCAGGATGTCTTTGAGGGCACCAGCGATTGGGAGAAGGCTACCGCTCGCCGCGCCAAGGTGGATTACGCACACGCCGAGTAACATGTTGGTCGCTGTTGGCACCTGGGCATAGGCCCGCCTGCCAGATTTTCAATCCAATGTCTCGCAGAGCCCCCGGAAAGCGTTTCACTCGCTTTCCGGGGGCTTTTGTCGTTGCGTCTCTAATCATCATCTATTCAAAAACACGCGCACATATAAAATCGGATTTCAAATCATGCGGCGGCTCTATGGGGTCCCGTTTTTGGGTACAGTGTTGTCCCGATATTGAGCTTGGGGGATGTATGAATGATGAGACGATGGGCCAAGAGGATGCGGCCCAAGATGCAGAAGCGTGTGCCGAAGCCCTGGAGAGCCTAGACCGGATTTCACTTGATGAGATTGCGTTTGACGATTCGGGCGTTGATGTGCAGGATGAGTCGGAAGCCGAGGCGCAGTCCGATGATCAGGATGCAGACGACGTTGAGCCTGCCGAAGATGAGGCAGATCACGAAGACACCGAATGCGAGGCCGACGACCAGCCCGAATCCGACACGAGCGAGGAAACCATCTTGCTCGACAGCTTGCCGGCCGAAGATTCGCTGACCCGCGAGCTTCCCGGCCTGGGCTCCGCTCCTGCCGTGGACGAGACCATCGCCATGGGCGATATTCCCCTGCCGTCCGTTCCCTCGGCACGCGAGGCCGAGGTCCGCCATCGCAAGATGTCGCCCAAGCGCCGCAATCTGATGGTCGCCGGTGTCGTGGCCGTCGCGCTCGTCGCCGGCGGTGCAGGCTATGCTGCCTGGAACGGATATCAGCAAGAGCAGGCTGCCGCTGTCGCCGCCAATGCCCACACGATGATGTCGGTGCAGATTGGCGCGCATGCCGCGGGCCTCGACTGTTCCACTGGCTCCAAGATTCCCGTACAGGTGAGCGGTCAGGATTCTGACGGCTCCTCCGTGAGCGAAACGCTCTATGTTGACGAGCACGGCCGCGGCATCAAACTGCTGCCCGGCGATTACACGCTCTCCATCGCTGCCTCCCCCATCGCGGCCGACGGCACCATCTATACCGTCCCGACCACCAAGACGCAGGTCACCGTTAAGAGCGATGGACAGGATTTAAGTGCCCAGGCCACCTTTAAGCTCAAGGTGCCTTCGGCCGACACAGTGACTGACGACCAGATCGATGCCGCCGCCAAGTATGCCGAAGAGGGCGGTGCGAGCTCCGCCGCGGCTGCCAAAGTGCTCCAGCAGGCAGCAATCGCGCGGCGCGACGCCGCCGTCAATGCCGTGAGCGCGCAAAAGGCACAGGCATCCCGTGATGCTGACGCTCGCCACAAGGCAACTGACCTCTACCAGCTCGATATTCCCGTCGAGTGGTACGGCAAGGTCGAGACTTGGCAGAATGGCAGCACGCTATGCATCTATCTGGGCGACGACGCCAATACGCCGCTCGTGACGCTCGTCGCCGTGCGCGATGGCGAGACCTTTACGCCCGATGACGGCGATACGGTTTTGGGCACGGTCAGCCTAGGCAACGGTTATACCGTCTATGCCAGCGGCCCCGTCTATCCGTACGTGGTGCCCCAGACTATCAACGGGCGCACCCAGGATCCAGTGTCGACCTACCCCATGGACGCGGCCATTGAGCTTGTCGAGCTGACGACCGGCAACCGCTATACCTATAGCCAGATCAAGAACGTGCTGGTCGGCAAAGACGGCAAGGCCGACGCCGCCGCCAAACTCGAGACCGACTACCTCGCCCAGATTCTGATGCCGAGTATCAAAGCCCAGGACTAGCCTGGCGCAGCAAGGTGCTCCCCAACCGTGATGAGGGAGCCAGGAGGTCCTGACCCCACAGGTCCATAGATGATTAGGCAAGGAGCCACTTCCATGCGGGCACAACGTGGACCACACCGTGCTCGCATGAAATATCGGTCTGTTCATCCATGGTAACGATTGCCGACTCGCCAAGATCGAACTGGGCCATCGAGGCATCAAGCGCGGCAATTTCGCGCTCGCGCGTTTTCTCACGTGCCATATCCGCACTCACCTGAATCAGGCTATAAGCCCGCATGAGAAGCGCGTCCCCAGCCACAAAGTCCACCTCATGGCTTTTGCTCTTCTCTTTGATCAGCAGGCGGCAGACCGAGCCGGTCCTCACCGCGGGAGTCTTTCTTCTTAGCGCATTGAACACTGCGGTCTCGAGCCTCTGGCCCTGGTCCAATGCTGATGCGGGAGAGAATGCTCCAAACATCGCAGGGTCGACAGCGTAGACCTTAGACGCAGACCGCATGTTATTTGCCAGTGAACGCGTGAACTCCGGCACAGAAAATAACAGGTAGGCGTCCTCATAATACTCAAGTAAATCGCTAAGCGAATTACGACTGACGGGTATCTGTCTGCTCTTGAACTCGTTGTACACTTTGTTCACTGACAGCTCTCGTCCCGAAGATGCCATACACCGCGTCAAGAACAGCGATGCCAGGCGAGGGTTCTTGACGTCGTAACGTTCAACGACGTCCATGGCGACCGTTCGCGAAGCATATTCCTGTAGCAGCTGAATCGCGTCTGCAGGCGTCTGCTCAAGTGTCGCAATGAATCCCCCTCGTTCAAGATACCCGATCAGATGATGTCGAAGCAGTGCTGCATCGCTCGGGGAAAAGGTCGCATCTGGCTCGAGAACGCTCCCCGTCTTATATCGAACGTATTCCGAAAAGCTCAATGGAAAAAGCTCTCGCACAAGAGAACGACCCCTGAACTCGCTCTTAAGTTCTGAGGACAGCATCTTAGAAGAAGATCCCGTCACATAGACGGTCGCTTTCTCCGTATCGACTACACGCCGCAGAAACGCACCCCATTCGGGAATTTCCTGGATCTCGTCAAAGAAAATATAAGCGCCCTCGGTTCGAGCAGCAGGATACAGCGCATAGAACGTGTCGAGCACGTCCGCCAGCAGCGATGGCTCATACGGGCGCAAGCGCTCATCCTCAAAATTGAAGTAAAGCATCCGGTCAAGCTCGACGCCCCGGCTCTGAAGCCGCCGCATCTCCTGATACAGGCGATACGTCTTTCCACAACGGCGGGCCCCCACAATCACATTTACGATGTTGTCGCGCTTTGGCTCCTGTGGGTTTCCTAGATCAAGGTCTCGCTCAAAAAACTGCGGAACCCCCTGCTGTTCAAAGTCCTTTATTTTCTGGGCGATCAAGTCGTTGAATGCCATGATTCTCCAATCTTGCTCTCTAGCTAATCAAAATTATACCGATTCTTGATTAATTAGAGAGCAAGATTGTGTGTAGCTTGATTAACACTTAAGCAAGTTTTATCACCGTTATTGCTCCGAAGGATATCGAGTGGCTAAGAGGACAACCGAGCTCGAATGCGACTCCCCGAGCAGCCAATTTGGGACGGGGCTTTTTTGACTACCCTCCCCCTGTAGAAAAATCCCTAACGCAGTTGCGGTGAAATAGGGCTGTTTTTGCTGGTCAAACCGCAAAACAGTCCCTATTTCACCGCAACTTATTGGTGGCCTTTTGGGTGGCACTTAGCGCCACGGGTCGGCTTCGAACAGCGGCTCGCGCTCGGGGCGGCGATCGCTGTAGGGATCGTAGCCGTCATCGTCCTCGTTCTCGGCACGGATGTAGGGGTCGCGCGGCTTGGGTGCCGGCTTAGGCACAGGCTTGGGTGCGGCGGGTGCGGCATCGGTCGCCGGCGCACTTGTCTTGATCTCGTCTTTCATCTGCATAGCTCCTTGCATCGCATCCGTTCAACATTATCGATTGTCGCACGAAAAAGGGCGGCGGACCCAATTGGATCCGCCGCCTTTGGCGTTTAGAGACGGCTGGCAGATTTTAAGGCATGTCCCATAAATCTATTCGGCGTCGGGGACCTCGTAGGTGGCCGCCGGCGTGTTGTCGCACACGACGGTAAAGCCGCCGTCCTTGTCGGCATCGACCGTCACCTGATCGCCCTCGCGCACCGTGCCGTCGATGATAGCGGCGGCGATGGCATCCACGACCTCGCGCTGAACCAGACGCTTGAGCGGACGGGCGCCAAAGACCGGGTCCAGGCCGCCCACGGCGAGCATCTGCTTGGCCGCCGGGGTGATGGCAAGCGTCATGCGCTCCTTGGCCAGACGCGCGCGGACGTCGGCGAGCTGGATGTCGACGATCTTCTCGATCTGCGCCATACCGAGCGGATGGAACACCACGATATCGTCGATACGGTTGAGGAACTCGGGGCGGAAGGTCTGAGCCATGGCAGCGTCGACCTGATGGCGCATCTCCTCCTCGTCCTTACCGGACAGATCGGCGATGGCCTTGGAGCCCACGTTGGACGTCATGATGATAATCGTGTTCTTGAAGGACACCTGGCGACCCTGGCCATCGGTCAGACGGCCGTCGTCGAGCACCTGCAACAGCACGTTAAAGACATCCGGATGGGCCTTCTCCATCTCGTCGAGCAAGATCACGGAGTAGGGACGACGGCGCACGGCCTCGGTGAGCTGGCCGCCCTCGTCGTAACCCACGTATCCCGGGGGCGCACCGATCAGACGCTGGACGCTGAACTTCTCCATGTACTCGGACATATCGATACGCACGAGCGCGCGCTCGTCGTCGAACAGGCACTCGGCAAGCGCCTTGGCGAGCTCGGTCTTGCCCACGCCAGTGGGGCCCAGGAAGAAGAAGCTGCCGATGGGCTTGTCCGGATCGGAGAGGCCCGCACGGCTGCGGCGCACGGCCGCGGCAACGGCGGAGACGGCCTCATCCTGACCGATGACGCGCTTATGCAGCTCGCCCTCCAGGCCCTTGAGCTTGTCGAGCTCGCCCTGCATCATCTTGGACACGGGCACGCCGGTCCAGGCACTCACGACCTCGGCGATCTCGTCGGAGGTCACCTGCTCGTTGAGGCCCTCGCCGTCCTGCTGCTTTTGTGCCTCGAGCGCAGCCTCGGAATCCTGAATCTGCTGCTGCAGGCCCGGAATCACGGAGAAGCGCAGCTCGGACGCACGGCCCAGGTCGCCGTTGCGCGTTGCACGCTCCTCTTCGCTCTTGGCCTCGTCAAGCTGGCCCTTAAGCTCCTGCACGTGGTCGATGGCGTTCTTTTGGTTGAGCCAGCCGGCCTTTTGCACGTTGAGCTTTTCCTGGACCTCGGCGATCTCCTGACGTAGGGCCTCCAGACGCTCCTTGGAGGCGTCATCGGTCTCCTTCATGAGTGCCTGCTCCTCGATCTGCAGCTGGGTGAGCTGACGCGTGGTGGCGTCGATCTCGACCGGCATGCTGTCGAGCTCCATGCGCAGGCGGCTTGCGGCCTCATCGACCAGGTCGATGGCCTTGTCGGGCAGGAAACGGTCGGCGATGTAGCGATCGGAGAGGTCGGCAGCCGCCACGAGCGCGCTATCGGTGATATGCACGCCGTGGAAGATCTCGTACTTCTCCTTGAGGCCACGCAGGATCGAGATGGTGTCCTCGACGGTAGGCTCGCTCACCATAACGGTCTGGAAACGACGCGCGAGCGCCGCGTCCTTCTCGATGTACTTGCGGTACTCGTCAAGCGTGGTCGCGCCGATCGCGTGCAGGTCGCCACGGGCGAGTGCGGGCTTCAGGATGTTGCCGGCGTCCATGGAGCCCTCGGTGGCACCCGCGCCCACGATGGTGTGGAGCTCATCGATGAACAGGATGACCTTGCCTTCGGACTTTTGCACCTCTTTGAGCACGGCCTTCAAGCGGTCCTCGAACTCGCCGCGGTACTTGGCGCCGGCGACTAGCGCGCTCATGTCAAGCTCGATAAGGTCGCGGTCGCGCAGGGTGCTCGGCACGTCGCCAGCCACGATACGCTGGGCGATGCCCTCGACGATAGCCGTTTTACCGACGCCCGGCTCACCGATGAGCACGGGGTTGTTCTTGGTGCGACGGGACAGGACCTGGATGGTACGACGGATCTCGTCGGTACGGCCGATGACAGGGTCGAGCTTGCCGGCGCGGGCAAGGTCGCAGATGTTGCGTCCGTACTGCTCCAGCGCCTCAAACTGGGTCTTGTCCTCGGCAGACGTCACGCGGCCATCGCCACGCAGCTCCTCGTAGACCTGCTCGATGCGCTCCTTTGTGACGCCGGCGTCGCGCAGCACGCGGCCCGCCTCGCCCTTGTCCTCGGCAAGTGCCATCAGCAGATGCTCGGTCACCACAAAGCTGTCGCCCATCTTGGTGGCCTTCTTCTCGGCCTTTTCGATGACGCGAACGAGCTCGTTGGACAAGCCCATCTGCTGACCCTCGCCCGAAACCTTAGGCGCGTGGTCGATGGCATCTTGTGTGGAGCGTGCGAGCTGGGCCGGGTCGGCACCGATGCGCTCGATAATCACAGAGATATTGCGCTCACCGGCACCGAGCAAGGCGGACAGCAGGTGAATCGGCTCCACCGCGCCGGCCTGCGCGTCGGCAGCCGTGCTCATGGCGGTTTGCAGCGCCTCGCGCGACGTCATTGCTAGCTTATCGATTCTCATGGAATCACCTCTCTTGGGGTGGCCGCCCTACGGGGCGGCTTCACGTTGTTCGAGAAGTATTGTTGCCAGCTTTGCACGATCTTATACATAAATCTAAGTCTCTATATATAAGATTTTCTGAGTGATTGAGAGATAGGGAGCAGGCGCGCTCACCCGCTACGGCCTCGTCCCCTTACTATCTCAATCTGTAACATCTAGTCAGCAAATAGAGCTCTATCTGTTACAAATCGAGACGAACAGAAAACACCCGGATCAAAAATCTAAATCTGTAACACCAGGCCCACTTTTAGCGGCCAAGATGTTACAGATCGAGACAGACCGAAAACCACCACAAAGAGGGCAGGCACCTTTGTGGTGGTCGCGGTCTCTACTCCTTCGCCGAACCCGTGCTTCCCGATTCGGCGTTCCAGGACATCTCATCCTCGAACAACCATGTACGGGCAGACCCACTATCGCGTGCAGCCTGCGGGTCGGGCAAGCAGGTCTGTTCATAGGCATCCTGAATGCACTGACCCATAAAATCGTTGAGCTCGGTCTGGTTGCCCTCCATGACATAGGCGACATCGCCGTCCAAGATGTAGATACCCGGCCCCTCATTGCCCTCGTAGCCAGGATCGTACGAAACATCACATAACTTAGTGCCATTCGCGGTGTCCAACTCGATGGACGAGCGGCATCCGCCAACCATGTCGTTCGCTTTTGCCCGATAGGATGCATATCCATACCAGCGTTTAAAGGTTTTGCCCTTGAGCAGCTCGGACGCCCTGTCGATCAGACTAGAATCCGTGGTATAGCGCATAGCCCCAAGCTGAATAAGTGGATAATTACTAATGCCCAGCGCAGCCGGTTGCTCATCAAAATCAACGGTAATGGTCTCAGGCTTGTCGTCGCCGGTCAGAAGTTCGACAGATTGAGTCACAGGCTTGACCACCGGCTCCGTCACCGCAGCAGGTAGAAATGCCATACCGACAGCGCCCGCGCCAACCACAGCGATCGCAAGCGCCAAGACAATCAATCCAATACGGGCAAAACGGCTCACGGCAAAACACCCCACAATGCAAACCTTCGCCACCTGCACCAATGATACCGCCAGCTAACACTATTACCAAAAGAAGCCGCGCGCTCCTCACCACCACAAAGGGGACAGGCACCTTTGTGGCGGTTTTCGACGCTAACGGTCGACCATCTCGCGCCATGAGATTAAACTTGAATTGTTCTCTGAACATATCCATTTCTGCCTATCCTCAACAGATCTTTGTCTCGAGGAGCGCATATGAAGCCGTCTCATTCCACCGGTCGCAACGTCATCGCCATTCTCGCCATACCCATCGTGGTGCTCTTCCTTATCGTCATCACGCCCTTTTCTTTTGGTATCGCCTCGCCCTTCGATCTTTGCGGGATGATCGACGCCGGCTCGCGTGCCACCTCGCTCTCCTTTGTCTGCCGGGGCGTGTTCTACGAATATGCAATTCCCACCGGAAGTTGGCAGTCCAAGTTACCGTTGCTCGGCAAGGTCGACGGATGCTCCCCCTATTTCTGCCTTGAACCTCAGGCGCTAAACTATCTGATCGACGACCAGCCACTCGACTCCATCACCCTCGCCTACGACTACGCACCAAACACCGATGAGCGCCACATGAACCAAGTCCTCGACAAGCTGCTTGGACAGTGCGGGCTCACCGCGGAAGCCGGTCGAACCATCTATAGCAACCGGAAATTAAAGCGAACAGAACTCCGCCGTGTCGGAAAAATCAAAGGGCGAAACGGGGCCGCCTACTGGGATGCCTGGGCAACACGCGACAAGGGCGAATTCGGACACAGCACCTATATGGTCACTGTCTACACCAAAGACGGAATTAAGGACAATGTTGACGATTTCGCGTCATCCAAACTCGGCATCCCCAAAACAACCAAACCCGCCAGCCCGGATGAAATCCTGTAGGGACGCTCATTAGAATGTCGTTCAACGAGCACGGCAACATCGAGCTCGCCCCCCACCATCACGAAAGGGACAGGAGCCTTTGTGGTGGTTTTCGACTCTGGCACTCGACTGTCTCGATCTGTAACATCTAGCGGCCGTTTTTGACCCCAGATGTTACAGATTGAGATGAAATGCTCAGCGGCGCCCGTTTATCTAAATCTGTAACAACTACTCGGCAAATAAGGGTCCACCTGTTACAGATCGAGATAAACAGAAGACACCCGAATCGATAATCTAAATCTGCAACACCAAGCCCACTTTTAACGGCCCAGATGTTACAGATCGAGACAGACTGAAAACCACCGCAAAGGGGCACCTTTGTGGTGGTCGCGTTCTCTACTCTTTTGCCGAGCCCGTGCTTCCCGATTCGGCGGTCCAGGGCATCTCATCCTCGAATAGCCATGTACGAGCAGATCCACCATCGCGTGCAGTCTGCGGGTCGGGCAGGCAGGTCTGGTCGTACGCGTCCATCACGCAACGATCCAAAAAATCGATCACCTGCTGCTGGTCGCCTTCAAGAATGTAGGTCACGCCGCCATCTTGGATATAGACGCCGTCCCCACCTCCGGCTTTTGCGTATTCCGGATTGTAGTTAACGGTGCGCATTAGTTTGCCATCAGATGAATACAACTTCAGCGTTGTATAGTAGCCACCGTTCACAGAACCACGTCGGCGCTCATAGGCATCCCAACCGTCCCAGCGTTTGAACGAACGCCCGTTTAGCAAGTCCAGCGCCTGTCGGGACAACTTCTCGTCCTTGGTATAGCGAGACGAGCCAAGTTCAATCATGGGGTAGTTGCTTATGCTTAGAATGCCCGGCGTTTCCTCGATATCGAGCGTTATCTCATCGGGCTTTGTAACGTCCGAAATCATTTGCCCGGGCATCGATGCAACAAGGGACGCCATCTCAACCGTCTGCTCAACCCCACTCGGCCCATAGAAGATAAGCGAGCCAAATAGGACCACGCCCGCAGCAGCGACGACGCAAGCCACCAACAGCAACAAAACAGAAGTGCAACGCTTCATCTTCAACTCCACAAACGAGAGTGTTTTGAGCTCACTTTAAAGCGCCAACTTCATACTGTCAATTCTAGATAGCATATGAACAAAGGCGCACTCCCCCATAGAGGAGAGTTGCAACCTCGATTTTAGCGCCCTCAAGACCCAACGAGCAGCACTTAACAAGTAGCCCCGGTTATACCTTTCTCTGACGCGACCCTCGCGAAGCGCGTGAGCGGCAGGGAAAGGTATAACCGGGGCGGACAAGTATGTGCGTTACTCGGCAGCGGCCTTGAACTTGTTGTAGTTGATCAGGCAGCCGGCCTTGACGATGGCACGCTCCTCGGCCGTCATATCGGCAATGTAGAGCTCAATCTGCTCGACCGCGCCGCCGGCACGCACCACGTAGGCGGCGATGTCCTTTAGGTCGCCGTCGAGCGCGGCGCGGATACCCGGCACAAAGACGTAGTCGCCCACCTCAAAGTTGGGATCCGCCTCCATCTGGAAGGGCACCATGCCCCAGTTCATCACGTTGGAGCGATAGCGCTTGGTGGCGTACTCGTGGACGATGTTGGCCAGGCCGCCAATTACGCGCTGGCAGCTCGCGGCCTGCTCGCGGGCAGAACCGTCACCGGGCTTCTTGGCATAGAGCATGGAGCCGTACTCAGTCGTTTTGGCATCGGCAGCGACACCCGCGCCGGCCAGCGCCTCAAACACACCAGCAAGCTCGGCATCGAGCGCGGCCAAGTCGCCCGCGGACTCACCAGCCACGCGGCGCTTCTCCACGGCGTCGACCTCCTTGGAACGGCCCACGTAAGCCGGGTCACGGCGGCTGAGCGTAAACTCGGCCAGGCCCAGCGGGTTGGAGCGGAAGGAGCTCGTCTCGCCCGAAGGAATGAGCTCGTCAGTCGTGGTGACCGGGTCCATGATCTTGGAGCACACCTTGAGCAGGATGTCGTCGCCGAGGGGCTCCATCGCGGGCCACGGCTTGATGTTGGGGCCTTCGACCAGCTCGTCGGCAGGATCCGCCTTGCCAAAGCCCCAGTACACGCGCTTCTTGTAAGGAGCGTCGTCAAAGGTGTACTCGCAGGCCTCGTCCCAGGTCTCCTCGGGCAGGTCGGTCGCCGGCATCAGGACGCCGCCGTTGGCAGCCGTCGCCGCAATGGAGCGAGCGTCCATCAGGGCCACGGCGCTCAGCTGGCCATTGCCCGGCTTGGAACCCTCGCGGTTGGGAAAGTTGCGCGTGGTGTGGCGGATGGACAGACCGTTGTTGGCAGGCGTGTCGCCGGCGCCGAAGCACGGGCCGCAGAATGCTGTGCGCACAATCGCGCCGGCCTCCATGAGGTCGTAGATGTAGCCGCGGCGTGTAAGCTCGAGCGCCACAGGCTGGCTCGTGGGATAGACCGACAGCGAAAACTCGCCGCAGCCGGTGTTGGCGCCCTTGAGCACGCGGGCAGCCTGGACCACGGAGTCGTAGTTGCCGCCCGAGCAGCCGGCGATAACGCCCTGCTGCACGTGCAGCTTGCCGTCGACGATCTTGTCGAGCAGACTAAAGTGCGTCTTGCCCTCGCCGATCTTGGCGGCCTCAAGCTCCACCTCGTGCAGGATGTCCTCGAGGTTCTCGTTGAGCTCGTCGATCTCAAAGCCGTTGGAAGGATGGAACGGCAGCGCGATCATGGGCTTGATGCTCGACAGATCGACCTCGACGCAGCCGTCGTAGTAGGCGACATCGGCGGGCTTGAGCTCGCGGTAGTCGTCGCCGCGGCCGTGCATGGTCAAAAACGCGTGCGTATCCTCATCGGTGGCCCAGATGCTCGACAGGCAGGTGGTCTCGGTGGTCATGACGTCGACGCCGTTGCGGTAATCGGTCGTCATGCTCGCGATGCCGGGACCCACAAACTCCATGACCTTGTTCTTGACGTAGCCCTTGGCAAAGACGGCGCAGATGATGGCGAGCGCCACATCGTGCGGGCCGACGCCGGGACGCGGGGCGCCCGTGAGGTAGATGGCGACAACGCCGGGATAGGCAACATCGTAGGTGTCACGCAGCAGCTGCTTTGCCAACTCGCCGCCGCCCTCGCCCACTGCCATGGTGCCCAGGGCGCCGTAGCGGGTGTGCGAGTCGGAGCCCAAGATCATCTTGCCGCAGCCGGCGAAGTTCTCACGCATAAAGGAGTGGATGACGGCGATGTGCGGCGGGACGAAGATGCCGCCGTACTTCTTGGCCGCGGAAAGGCCAAAGACGTGGTCGTCCTCATTGATGGTGCCTCCCACGGCGCACAGCGAGTTATGGCAGTTGGTGAGCACGTAGGGCAGCGGGAACTGCTCCATGCCCGAGGCGCGCGCCGTCTGGATGATGCCAACGAAGGTGATGTCGTGGCTCGCCATGGCGTCAAAGCGAATCTTGAGTGCCTCGGGGTCACCGGATGTGTTGTGTGCCTGGAGGATCGAATACGCGATGGTGCCGCGCTTGGCATCCTCGGGCGTCTGCGTAATACCGCGCTCGGCAGCCTCGGCCGCAGGCACAACCTCGCTGCCGCCGCGCAGGTAGATGCCGTCCTCGTACAGCTTGACCATACTGTCTCCCACTCTGCCCAAAAGATTTGGGCGCATAGCATACATTCGTTCAATATCGTGCCATAGAACGGTTGCGAGTGGGTTACGAATCTACACGTTCACTTTATCTCAGTAAAGTAAAGGACGAGCACCTTGCATCACTCTTCTGACAAGGAGTGTCCCAAAGTGCCGGCACAAAAGGAACGTCCCCAACTGCCAAGTGCCGCAAGAATGTCCCCTTTGACCAGTCATTTAAGAACGTCCCCAATGACTACCGCATCCGGAGCAAGGCAACGCCGCAGATAGAGGACGGACAGCGAGCGACGTCCAGAGCGAACAAGTTGGCATGAAAAAGGCGAGGCATTGACCTTCTGGTCATGCCTCGCCTTTTGAATGACAAATTGTCGCTCTGGACGTCGCGCAGCGTCGGCCGGTTACGGCGTTTGGTAAAACGCCGTAACCTAGAGATCCCCGCCGGCGCCCAGCAGCTTGCGCATGACTTGCTCGGGGTTGACTGAGCCATCGCGCGGGGCCAGGGCGGTGATCTTCTTCTGCATCTTGTACTCGTGCAGCTCGTCCTCGAGCTGGCGCACGCGGGCACGGAGTTTTTCGTTCTCGCGCTCGCGCTCCTCGGCACGCTCCTTCATATCGAGGATGCGCACCACGCCGGCAAGGTTGATGCCCTCGTCGGTCAGCTGGTTGATGAGCTCCAGGCGCTCGATATCGGCACGCGAATACAGGCGCGTGTTGCCGCCCGAGCGCTGGGGGTTCACCAGGCCCTTGGACTCGTAGACGCGCAGAGTCTGCGGATGCATGCCGGTCAGCTCGGCCGCCACGCTGATCATGTACAGCGGTTTGTTCCTATTGTCCTCGGCCATGCTACCTGACCCCTTTCCGTCTCGTTATCGTCCATCATAAGCCCGCGGGCGTGGTCGTGCGCCGCGACCGCCCTAGTACGTCGCCTTGTAACGGTTGACCTTCTCGCGATAGTCGCGTGTGTCGGCCTCGCGCAGCTTGGTCATGGCATCGCGCTCGTCATCGGATAGGTTCGTGGGGACCTGCACCTTGATCTCGACGAGCAGCGCGCCCGTACGGCCACGGTGCTTAACGTCGGGCGCTCCCATCTCCTTAAAGCGGAACTTCTTGCCCGTCTGGGTACCCGCGGGCACCTTCAGACGAACCGTCGCGCCGCCGGGCGTGGGCACGTCCACCGTGCAGCCGAGCGCCGCCTCGTAGACCGAGACCGGTACCTCCATGGTCACGTCGGCGCCTTTGCGCTTAAACAGCGGGTGCTCCTCCACATGCGTGGTCACGACCAGGTCGCCGCGCTCGCCACCCGCAACGCCATACTCGCCGCGACGCTTGTAGCGTAGCTTGCCGCCGTCGACCGCGCCCGCGGGGACCGAGACCGTAATGGTCTGCTGCTCGCCTGTCGAGGGAATGCGATAGGTGACTTTGTGCGTCACGCCGCGAAACGCGTCCTCGGCCGTCACATCGACGGTCAGCGACAGGTCGCCGCCCTTGCGCGCGCGGTTGCGACCCGCACCGGCACCGGCAGCGCCCGCAGCCCCGGCAAAGCCCGAGCCCCAATCGCTACCCCAGGCACCGTTGCCGCTAAAGATGCTGTCGAAGATGTCGCCCCAGCCGCTGGCACCCGCGCCGGCACCGTAGCCGCCGCCATACGCGCCGCCTGCGCCCGGCATGCCGCCAAACATGAGCATCTGGTCGTACTCTTTGCGCTTCTTCTCGTCCGAAAGCGTCTCGTAGGCCTCGCTGATCTCCTTGAACTTGGCCTCGTCGCCGCCGGCATCGGGGTGATATTTTTGCGCGAGCTTGCGAAACGCGCTCTTGATCTCTTTGTCGGAGGCGCTCTTGGATACGCCCAGGATGTCATAGAAGGTTTTGCCTGCAGCCATCGTAGCTCCTCTCCTGTTTCATCCGCCGCCCAGCGGGCGGCGGCTCATGCTTTCATATGGCACTAGGCCAGAAAGGGCCCCGGGTGTTGCCCCGGGGCCCTTCTCAATTACTCCTCGGTGCTCTCGGCCGTATCGGCCGCAGCATCCTCGGGCGCCGCTTCGGGCTCCGGTGCGGGGCGCTTCTCGCCACCGTAGGTCACCGTCACCATCGCGGAACGCAGAATGCGGTCCGCCATGCGGTAGCCCTTCTGGTACACGTCGTTGACGGTCTCGTCGTACTGCGATGCGTCCTCGACGCGGCCCACGGCCTGGTGCTCGAGCGGATCGAACGCCTCGCCCTTGGGGTCGATGGGCTCAACGCCCTCGTGCGCAAACACATCGAGCAGCTTGGCATGCACCGCGTCGACGCCGTCGACGAACTGCTTAAAGTCGTCGGCAAGCTCCTGGCTGCGGGCATGGTCGATCGCACGCTCGATATCGTCGACCACCGGCAGCAGCGCGGTGACGAGCTTCTCGGTCGCGCGCTCGCGCTCGGCGATGCGCTCGTTGGCGGTGCGGCGACGGAAGTTCTCCCAATCGGCCTGCAGACGGGCGGTGCGCTCGGTGGCGTCCTTTGCCTTGTCCTCGGCGGCCTTCTGAGCCTCTGCCGCAGCATCGAGTTCGTTGCGCACGTCGGCAAGCTCCTTTTGGGCCTGCTCGAACTTGAGCTTAAAGTCGTTGTCGGCGGCTTCCTCACCGGCGCGGATAGCAGCTTCCACCATCTCGTCCTCGGTCATCGTCGCCTCCTTGTTGGAATCCTCTACCTGGTTCTCGGCAGCCTCGGCGGCCTCGGTCTCGTTGACCTCGGTATCGTCGACGGCCTCTACGGGAATCTTCACGTCCTTCTCCTCAGAGTCAACGGGGGCGGCGCCAGCGGCAGCCGCCTCCGTGCGAGCTTTACGGGCGGACATGATTACTTGTCCTCGTCGTCCACAACCTCGTAGTCGGCGTCGACAACATCATCGTCGGCAGGCTGGGCGCCTGCGGCACCGTCGGTCTGCTGCTGAGCGTCGGCGTAGACAACCTGGGCCAGCTCGTAGGCCACGGACTGCAGGGACTCGCCGGCGGCCTTGATGGCCTCGACGTCAGAGCCCTCGAGCGCCTTCTTGGCGTCGGCGATAGCGGCCTCGGCCTTGGACTTCACGTCGGCGGAAACCTTGTCGCCCAACTCGTTGAGGGTCTGCTCGGTGGAGTAGCACAGGCTGTCGGTCTGGTTGCGGACCTCGACCTCTTCCTTCTGCTTCTTGTCCTCCTCGGCATGAGCCTCGGCGTCCTTGACCATACGATCGACCTCGTCGTCGGACAGAGCGGTGGAGCCGGAGATAGTGATCTGCTGCTCCTTGCCGGTGCCCTTGTCCTTAGCGGAGACCTTGACGATACCGTTGGCGTCGATGTCGAAGGTGACCTCGATCTGCGGCACGCCGCGGCGGGCAGCCGGGATACCGGTCAGCTGGAACTTACCGAGCGACTTGTTGTCGCGGGCAAGCTCGCGCTCGCCCTGGAGCACGTTGATCTCGACGCTGGTCTGGTTGTCGGCAGCGGTGGAGTAGACCTCGGTCTTGGAGGTCGGGATCGTGGTGTTGCGGTCGATCATCTTGGTCATGATGCCGCCCATGGTCTCGACGCCCAACGACAGCGGGGTTACGTCGAGCAGCAGGATGCCCTCGACGTCACCGGTGAGCACGCCGCCCTGGACGGCAGCGCCGTCGGCAACGACCTCATCGGGGTTCACGGACATGTTGGGCTGCTTGCCGGTCATGGTCTTGACCAGATCCTGGACGGCGGGCATACGGGTGGAGCCACCGACGAGGATGACCTCAGTCAGATCGGAGAGCTTAAGCTTGGCGTCGCGCAGGGCGTTGGTGACAGGCTGCTTGCAGCGCTCGAGCAGGTCGCGGGTGATCTTCTCGAACTCGGCGCGGGTCAGCGTGTAGTTGAGGTGCAGCGGGCCGGACTGGTTCATGGTAATGAACGGCAGGTTAATGGTGGACTGCTGCGCCGCGGAGAGCTCCTTCTTGGCGTTCTCGGCAGCCTCCTTCAGACGCTGCAGGGCCATGGGGTCCTGACGCAGGTCGACGCCGTTCTCCTGCTGGAACTTGTCGGCCATCCAGTCGATGACGCGCTGATCCCAGTCGTCGCCGCCCAGGTGGTTGTCGCCCGAAGTGGACAGAACCTCAAACACACCGTCGGCGAGGTCGAGGATGGAGACGTCGAAGGTGCCGCCACCCAGGTCGAAGACCAGGATGCGCTGGTCGGTGCCCTGCTTGTCCAGGCCATAGGCAAGAGCGGCAGCGGTCGGCTCGTTGACGATACGCTTGACGTTGAGGCCGGCGATCTTACCGGCATCCTTGGTGGCCTGACGCTGGGCGTCGTTGAAGTAGGCCGGGACGGTGATGACGGCGTCGGTGACGGTCTCGCCCAGATACTTCTCGGCATCGGCCTTCATCTTGGCGAGCGTCATGGCGCTCACCTGCTCGGCGGTGTAATCCTTGCCCTCGATGTCGACGACGGCACGGCCACCCTGGCCCTCCTTGACCTCGTACGGCACGGTCTTGATCTCGGAGGTGCACTCGGAGTACTTGCGGCCCATGAAGCGCTTGATGGAGAACACGGTGTTCTTGGGGTTGGTGACAGCCTGATTCTTAGCGGCCTTACCCACGACGCGGTCGCCGTCAGCACGGAAGCCAACAACGGACGGGGTGGTGCGGTCGCCTTCGGCGTTCACGATAATGGTCGGAGAACCGCCCTCGAGGACGGCCATAGCGGAGTTAGTAGTACCAAGGTCGATACCAAGAATCTTACTCATTAGAAATTACCTCTCTCTTTTGCGTTCGCGCCGCCTCGACGGTCTGTCGCGCGGCGCTTCGGCTTGTCTTTCAGGATGTAGTGTATCCCCTTATGGGCCGGAATATACAAAATCTAAGTCAATTCATATAAGATTTCTTATCTCTGAGAGTTTAGGTTCTCAAATGCGCAGGTAGATACACTGTTTGAGTTCTCGGCAGATCTATTGAGATCTATGTAGAGATGGCTGAGGTTTGCGTCCGGGGGTGCCTGGGGGCCGTCTTGCGGAAAGTTCATCCCGGTTTGAGCGTGGATTCCGGGTCGCAGTTTCCTCTAGCGGGCCCAACCGGAAACTGCGACCCGGTTTTCGGCCAAATAACGGGATGCCCTTTCCGCAGGCGCGCTCAATCGCTCTATATTACAAGTCACCTATAGCTAACATTTGCGCAGCTCAACGGCCTCACCTGCATGTTTTTTAGTAAGCCGTAGCATACTCGGCGAACGGTATGAAGATGCCGGTCAGAGGGTATTGCAAACGGTCGCTCCCGTGGTATGTTTTTGCCCGAATCAAACCGACGCGCATCGCCTGTAGCGTCGGTCAACAGAGAGGAAACTACCATGGCTCATCCCGTAATTGATGCCGACGAGTGCATCGCTTGTGGCGTTTGCGTCGACTCCTGCCCCGCTGGCGTTCTGGAGCTCCAGGACGTCGCTACCGTCGCTGACGAGGATTCCTGCGTCGCCTGTGGCGCTTGCCAGGACGCTTGCCCCGCCGGCGCGATCACCGAGATCGTCGAGGAGTAACAACTCCCCCACTTGCACACTCACAAGTACACCGTGCACAAAAAAGGAGGCCTCCGCATCGCCGCGGAGGCCTCCTTTTGCATTCGTCGTTACTAGGACAGGTCATCTTCGTAGGGCATTAGGTCTGCCAGATAGCCCTTCTCCTTGAGCATGGCCTCGATCTCGTCGAGGGTTTGCTCGTCTTCTGCCGCAATGCGGTGGAAGTGATAGCCGCTCGTCACCGTTAGCAGCGGAAAGCTCTTACCGCTCTCGATATCGTGCAGGTAGCGCTCAACATCGCGACGATTGCGGATGTCCAGGTCGGCCGTGATCTTGCCGTACACGCGGTGGTTGACGATCACGTTGAGCACGGCACCGCCCGCGTCGACGATGCTCGTGAGCTCATCGCCCGCCTGCTCCACGCCATGGCGTACCTTGACCAGACGCGTGGGCACAGCCGGGCTGCTCGGCGCCTCCTGTAGTACATAGCCGCGATTGGTGGCGACGATATCGTGCCCGTCGGCGCGCAGCAGGGCGATGTCCTGCACCACGACCTGACGGCTCACGCCCACCTCGCGGGCAAGCGCACTGCCCGAGACAGGGTCTTTGGCCCCCTCGAGCACGGCCATGATGGCACGGCGACGCTCGCGGGCGTCCATTATTTACCGTCCAGCAGACGCAGGTGCTTAAGCGAGAGGTCGAGAATCGGCGCAGAGTGCGTCAGCGCCCCCGAGCTAATAAAGTCAACGCCCAGGTCGGCAAGCGCGCGGATATTGCTGGCGTCCACGTTGCCCGAGCACTCGGTCTTGGCGCGACCGGCGATAAGCTCAATCGCGGCGGCCATGTCGTCGTGGGTCATGTTGTCGAACATGATGATATCGGCACCGGCCTCCACAGCCTCGCGCACCATATCCAGGCTCTCGCACTCGATCTCGACCGTCGTGGTAAACGATGCATGGGCGCGCGCCATCTCAATCGCGCGCGCCACGCCACCGGCGGCGTCGATGTGGTTGTCCTTGAGCATGACGGCCGTCGACAGGTTATAGCGGTGGTTGCTGCCGCCGCCGATCTCAACTGCGGCCTTCTCGAAGACACGCATGCCTGGCGTGGTCTTGCGCGTGTCGACAAGCACGGTCTTGGTGCCCACGAGCGCAGCCGCCATCCGATGCGTGTAAGTAGCGATGCCGCTCATACGCTGCAGATAGTTGAGCGCCACGCGCTCGCCCGAAAGCAGCACGCGCGCGTCGCCGCGCACCTGGCCCACATGGTCGCCAGCGTGTACCTCGTCGCCGTCCGCGACATCGAACAACACGGAGCTCTGCGGATCTAGCAGCTCAAAGGTGCGGGCGAATACGTCCAGGCCGGCGATAATGCCGTCGGCCTTGGCGATGAGCTCAACGGTAGCGGGGCGCGCCGTGGGGCACACGCTCGCCGTACTCACGTCCTCAAACGTGATGTCCTCGCGCAGAGCCTGCAAAATCAGATCATCGACGACGAGCTTCATGGTAATGGGATTCATGGTCTACTCCTCTACGGCCTGCGTGCCGGCGGCACGGGCCAAATCATCGATTGCAAGGGCATCGGCACTCAGGGCACGGTGACGCCCGTCAAGCGCGGGCTCACCGGCCTGCTCCACGGTCAGCGACTCGCCGGTACGCATACACCACGCGGCACGACGACCCCAGACCAGCGCCTCGAGCAGGCTGTTAGAAGCAAGGCGGTTCTTGCCGTGCACGCCATTGCAGGCCGTCTCGCCGGCGGCGTAGAGCTCGGGCATCGAGGTGCGGCCGTCCTTGTCGACCCATACGCCGCCCATAAAGTAGTGCTGCGTGGGCGTAACGGGAATGGGCTCGTCCAGGATGTCGCGGCCGTCCTCCAGGCAGCGCGCGCGGATGTTGGCAAAGTGCCCGGTCACCACGTCGCGCTCGACGGGGGCAAAGCTCAGCCACTCGTGCTCGGTGCCGTCCTGCCTCATCTGCTCGCGGATGGCGGCGGCGACAACGTCGCGCGGCTGCAACTCGTCGGTAAAGCGCTCGCCGGCGGCATTGAGCAGAATCGCGCCCTCGCCGCGGCAGCTTTCGCTGATCAGGAACGTGCGACCCGGCTGCGGCGAGAACAGGCCCGTGGGGTGGATCTGCACGTAGTCCAGGTGCTCCATCGTGATGCCGTGCTCCTGCGCGATGTAGCAGGCGTCACCGGTGAGCTGCGGGTAGTTGGTCGAGTGGTCGTACACGCCACCGATACCGCCCGTTGCCCACAGCGTATGGCGGGCATGGATCTTAAACGGCTTACCAGCACGCACGCCCTCAGCGGCATTTGCCAGCTCGTCGGCGGGGCGAGCTGAATCGTCCTCGTCCACGGCGACGGCGACGACGCCGGTGCACACCGTGGCGTCATCGCGCTCGGCGGTCAGGATGTCGGTCATGGCAACGTGTTCGAGAATCTGCACGTTATCCAGCTTGCGGACAGCCTGAAGCAGCTTGGTCGTAATTTCCTTGCCCGTAATATCGGCATGGAAGGCGATGCGCGGGCGGCTGTGCGCGCCCTCGCGGGTAAAGTCGAGGCTGCCGTCGGCCTTGCGCTCAAAATCCACGCCCATGGCCAGCAGGTCGTTGATGACCGAGCGGCTCGAGCGAATCATGATGTCAACACTCTCGCGGCGGTTCTCGTAATGGCCGGCATGCATGGTGTCCTCAAAGAAGGCATCGTAGTCAGAGCCTTCGGGCAGCACGCAGATGCCGCCCTGCGCGAGCATCGAATCGCACTCGTCGACAGCGCCCTTGGAGAGCATGATCACGCGCGTGCTCGTCGGCAGATTGAGGGCCGCGTACAGGCCCGCCACGCCGCAACCGGCAATGACGACGTCACACTCCATATCGGGGTATTGTTTGGTTTCCACAGGAATCCTCTCCCTTGAATGTGACATAAGGGACCGTCCCTCATGTCGCATTGTTCTAGCGCGCCGCGTACTCGAGCATGCGGTCGAGCGTGAGCTTGGCCTGATCGGCGGCCTCGTCCGACACGCCAATCTGTACCTCGCCCTCGCCCGTCTCCAGGCAGCGCACGAGCTTTTCGAGCGTGATGAGATCCATGTTGACGCAGGTGGGCTGCACCGCAGGGAAGTAGAACTTCTTGCCAGTGCCCTGGCAGCGGCGTTCAAGCTCGTAGAGCACGCCGCGGACCGTCACGATGATGAACTCGCTGGCGTCCGACTCCTCGGCATACTTGATGATGCCGGCAGTAGAGCCGATGTAGTCGGCCTCGGCCAGGACGTCGGCCTTGCACTCGGGGTGCGCCAGCACGAGCGCGTCGGGGTGCGCCTCCTGCGCGTCGACGATCTGCTCGACGGTGATGATGTGATGACGCGGGCAGTAGCCGTTGTTGAGGATGACGTGCTTTTGGGGCACCTGCTCGGCCACAAAGCGGCCCAGGTTCTGGTCGGGAATGAACAAGATGTGCGGCTGCGGCAGCTCGGAGACGATCTTGACGGCGTTAGAGCTGGTAACGCACACATCACTCCAGCTCTTGATCTCGACCGTGGAGTTGACGTAGCACACCACGGCCAGGTCGTCGCCATACTCGGCGCGCGCCGCGTCGACCGTCTCGCGCTTGACCATGTGCGCCATGGGGCAGTCCGCGCCCGGCTCGGGCAGCAGCACGGTCTTAGTGGGATTGAGCAGTTTGGCGCTCTCGCCCATAAACTCCACGCCGCACAGCACGATAGTCTGCTGCGGCAGGCTCTTGGCGAGCTTTGCCAGGTAGAAGCTGTCGCCGACGTAATCAGCCACGGCCTGCACCTCGGGCGCCACGTAATAGTGCGCCAGGATCACCGCGTCACGTTGGGTTTTTAGCTGCTGAATGGCCTCGACGAGCTCTGCGGGCACCAGTGCCGCGCGCTCCGTTGCCGTCGTTGCCGATGCCAGGCCGGCCGCGATATCGCGTGCAAGCTCCGACGCATCCATGTTCGCGCTCTGTGCCATCAAGGCCCCTCTCTTTTGGCGAATCTTGGGGCTTTAGTATGACACCTAGGTTTACAGCTGACAAGACAGCTGTAAACCTAGGTGTAAAGTTGAAATAAAAATTCAATCATGCGGCAAGTCCATTTTCGAACTGGCAAGCTGAGGATAGCCGGGCTTTCGATAGCGCAGGAGGCATCTTTCGCCACCGCAACACCGCTTGGCGCGAGCTGCACGCCGTGGGGCGCAAACGGTCCGCACCCCCGCAAGCGGCGCGTGCCCGATGTGGCAAAATCGAACTACTTAAGGGGGCCGAATGCTCAAGATTATTGCCTGCGACGATGATGTCGCTTTTCTAGATAGACTGCACCGGATGATCGACCGTTGGTCGACCGAGACGGGCACGGCGGTCGATGTTGCGCTCGTCACGCGCGGCGAGGACCTGCTGGCCCGCCATGCCGCATCGCGCGCCGACATCATCTTGCTCGATATGATCATGCCGCTCGTCAACGGCATGGACACCGCACGCGAACTGCGCCAGGCCGACACCGCCGTGCGCCTGGTGTTCCTCACCTCGTCGCCCGAGTTCGCGCTGGAATCCTACGAGGTCCGCGCCTTCGACTATCTGCTCAAGCCCGTGACTTACGAACGCCTGGCGCGATTACTCGACGAGCTTTCGAGCATGCGCCCGGCGGCAACCGACGAGCTCGTGATCAAAACTTCCTTTGGCTACCACGCCTTGCGCCTGTCCGACATCGAATATGCCGAGGCGCGCAACAAGCACGTGGTCTTCCACCTGCGCGACGGACGCGATATCGAGGCACTCGAGTCGTTCCGCAGCGTCGAGGACCGCTTGGAGCAAAACGCGGTCTTCTTTAAATGCCACCGCAGCTACCAGGTCAACCTGCGCAATATCGATCACTTTGACCGCACGGACATCGTCATGCGCTCGGGCGCGTGCATCCCGCTTTCGCGCAGCTGCAAGCAGGGATTCCAAGACGCCTACTTTGCGGTGCGCTTTGAGGGCGGGAGGCGCTGATGGTCTCCTCGGTCGAAATGATCCTTTGGGCAATCCACCACGCCACGACGCTGCTCTTTGGCGTCTTTGCCTCGGCGGCGCTGTGCGGTGTCGAGATCAACCGGCGTCATGCGCTTGAACTGGTGCTGGTCGGCGTCGTGACCGGCGCTGCCTTTTCGATCGCCAATGCCGTCGGCGGCGAGCTTTTCGCCCGCCAGGTATATCCGCTCGTCGTGCATCTGCCGCTCGTCATCTATTTGTGCGCGCGCTACCGCCTGAGCCCGCTGCTTGCCGTGCTCGGCATTACGAGTGCCTATCTGAGCTGCCAGTTCAGCAATTGGATGGGCATCGCCGCATTTGCCGCAACCGATTCTCAGATCGCGTACTATCTGGCGCGCATCGCGACCACACTCGCCGTCTTTGCCGTCCTGTTGCATTGGGCCGGCGACATCGGTCCACGCTTGGCGATTAAAAGCACCACCGAGCTGGGCATCCTTTTAATCCTGCCGCTCGTCTATTACGTCTTTGACTATGCCACCAACGTCTACACCACGCTGTTCCACTCGGGCTCGGTGGTGACGGTTGAGTTTTTGGCATTTGCGCTCTGTGCCTTCTATCTTATGTTTCTTGCCGTTTACCTACGCGAATACGAAGAAAAAGAAGCTGCCGAGCGTGAACGCTGGATGCTCGAGACACGCGACAGCGCCGCCATCAAAGAGCTCGAGGCCTGGCGTCAATCTGGGCGCGAGCTGTCGATTCTTCGCCACGATATGCGCCACTTCCTACGCGGCCTGGCCGCTTTAATTGAGGAGGGCCACACCGACGAGGCGCTCAAACGCATCGATGAACTCTGCGAAGCCGGCGATCGCACCGCCGTACGCCGCTTCTGCGCCAACGAGACCGTAAACATCGCGCTTTCGTCATTTAACTCGGATATCAATAGAAACGGCATTACCGCCAACCTGCGCGCCGCCGTACCCGAAACCATCCACGTAGGTGACGCCGACCTGTTTAGCGTGCTCTCAAATGCCTTGGAAAACGCTATCACCGCCGCAAGCGCCGCACCCCAAGGAAAGCGATTCGTCGACTTTGACCTGCGATTAGAGGACGGCCAGCTGCTGCTGTTAGTTTCCAATACGTTTGACCGCGCGCCGCGCATGGTCGACGGCATGCCCGTGACCCGGCATGCGGGCCACGGCTTTGGCACCAGGAGCATCAAACTTGCCGTGGAGCGCATGAACGGCAACTGCCAGTTCCGCATTAACGGCGATCGGTTTGAGCTGCGCGCTGTGATGTAGGGGCTGCCGTCAGCCTCGCTACAGCGGAGCGGCTGCCGGGGTCAGCTGCTTGATGTATGCCCACATGCGCTGCTTGGCGGCTTTGTCAGTGAGTGCCGCCTCAAAGCCGTCGAGCGCGAGCACGCGGCGGCCCTGCACATGGGCGACCAAGCCGGGCTTGAGCATAGCGGTATCGAAGTCGTCGATTGCCACAAGCATGTCGGCATAGGTCTCGCGCATGGTATCGGCCGCGCGATCGTCCAGCAGCAAGACCGCCTCGGGGTCCAAGGCCTCGAGCGCCTCGCGGAACAGCTCGCACGGTAGGCCCTCGCCTGTCGCGACCGCCCCGTCACCCACGCCGGCGACGCTTGCCAGCACGCAAAAATCCTCGGGCGCGTAGCCGATGGCCCCAAGCGCCTTGCGCAACGCCGCGCCATCCGGGCCGGCGGCAAGCTCGCCACCCGAACGCTCGGCCTCGTCCAAGTCGCCTTTGACTAGTACGATCGGCGAGCACGCGTTGCCCGCGATACGCACGCCGCGACCCGCGAGCGATGCGAGCTCCTGCTCGGCCGCCTGGGCGATGGCTTCTTTTTTCTGGCTTTGTGACGTGGACATGCGCTCTCCAATCGTTTGCGTGCCCACCATTATATAAAAGAGCTGCCCGCGAGTGGTTGCTTTGCGGGCGGCTGGGTATAAGCACGGTCGTACTGAGTTTTACGCGGCCGAGCCGCGTCGCATTATGGAGGTCACCATGGCTGACATTAATCAGATTACCCCCGAGAACTTCGATTCCATCGTTAACGACAGCCTGCCCGTGCTGGTCGATTTTTGGGCACCGTGGTGCGGGCCCTGTCGATCCCTCTCGCCCATCGTTGACGAGGTTGCCGATGAGCTGGCGGGCAAGCTTGCCGTTGCCAAATGCAACGTCGACGACAACCAGGACCTGGCCATGAAGTATGGCGTCATGAGCATCCCCACGCTGGTTGTGTTTAAGAACGGCGAGGAGATTGACCGCTCGGTTGGCGCTCTGCCCAAGGCGAGGCTGCAAGCGCTGCTGGAGAAGCATCTGTAATACGCTTGTTACATGTTGCCGTCTGCCTGCCGTCCATGAGCGCTTTTGCACCGCTCGCCGGACTTCTGGATGCACCGAGTGCAACCACGGATAGTATGGTAGTCACAAACAGCCCCCAGTGAACGGGTGCGGGTCGCACAGACTCGCACCCGTTTTCTTATGCAGCTGCGCACAGAGCGGGCGTAGTAAAATCTGAACCACTGAACTGCCCCATACAAAAGGAGATTTTCCATGCATGATGTTGGAATGAACATGAGCCAGCTTGCCATGAGCGTCAAGCAGGTCGACGACACCATCGAGCTCGCTCACGAATGGAGCCATCAGTTGCTGCATGCGACCGAGAATTTTGACATGGAGCGCATCGGCGCCAAGCTCGAGGCCGCCATGGCCGCGCTGCACGAGGCCCACGACGCACTCGAGGGCTACGAAGAGGCCATCGAGGCCGACCACAACTCCGTCGGCTCCGTGAAGCTGGTGTAAGGTGGCCGAACACGAGCACGGCTGCGGGTACGAGCACGAGCATCCGCACGGGGCGGACGGTGATGCGGGCTGCCACTGTAGTGGCTCCGGCTCCGAGCTGGTCCGCTTTTCGGTTACCGCACCGGACGACCTGCTGCGCCGTTTTGACGAACAGATCGCGCGCCGCGGCGACGTGGCCAACCGCTCCGAGGCCGTGCGCGATTTGATTCGCGCCTCGATCGCCAAAGAGCAGATGCGCACGCCCGCTGAGCACGTTATCGGGTCGCTCACCATGATCTACGACCATCACACCGGCGATCTGACGCGCCGCCTGGACGAGGTGCAGCACGACTACACCGACGAGATCGTATCGACCATGCACGTGCATCTGGATCACCACAACTGTCTGGAAATCCTGGCGCTCAAGGGTCGCGGCGAGCGCGTCTACGAACTAGCCGACCGCCTGCTGGGCCTGCGCGGCGTTAAGCACGGCGAGCTCACGTGCGCCGCCACCAAGCAGAGCCTGGGGCTGTAACAGCACACATTTCAACGAAGGAGGGTCGCATGCGACATGCGCATATCCATGTAACGGGCATTGTGCAGGGCGTCGGCATGCGGCCGTTTGTGTATCGCGAGGCCATGGCGCACGGCATTTGCGGCTGGGTGCTCAACGCGGGCGACGGCGTGCATATCGAGGCGCACGCTCCGGCCGATGCGCTCGATGCTTTTGTTGCCGCGCTTTCTGAGCATGCGCCTGCGGCAGCCCGCGTTGAGCGAGTCGATATTGCGGATTTGGGGCCTGGCGGCTGGAGCGCTGCCAATGAACAGGGTTTTCGCATTGTGGCGTCGCAGGACCAGACCGCGCACACGACGCTCGTCTCGCCCGATATCGCCACCTGTGACGATTGCCTGCGCGAGTTGTTCGATCCCGCCGACCGACGCTATCACTACCCCTTTATCAACTGCACTAACTGCGGCCCACGCTTTACCATCATCCGATCGCTGCCTTATGACCGAGCGGCCACATCGATGGACCGTTTCCCCATGTGTCCCAAGTGTGCCGCGGAGTATGCCGACCCACTCGACCGGCGTTTTCACGCGCAACCCGATGCCTGCTTTGATTGCGGGCCGCATATTACGTGGCGCGAGGCTGTAAACGGCGATGCGTGCGGGAATTCGTCCGCGACACCGGCCGTCGGCACCACACGCGAGGCCAGCGACGCTATCATCGAGCGCTGCGTTGAGCTGCTGGCCAGCGGTGGCATCGTCGCCATCAAGGGCCTGGGCGGATTCCATCTAGCCTGTGACGCTGCCAACGAGCAAGCGGTGGCCGAGTTGCGCCGTCGCAAACGCCGCAGCAACAAACCACTTGCCGTCATGGTGCGCAGTCTTGCTGATACCGAGCGCCTGTGTCATATCGACGATGCTGAACGCGATCTGCTCGCCGGCAGTATCCGCCCCATCGTGCTGCTGCGCCGGCGGGCTGTTTGCGGGAACGACGGCGATTCTTCCGACGCCCTCGTACTCGCACCGTCCGTCGCGCGCGACCTGCCCGAGCTTGGCGTTATGCTCCCCTACACCCCGCTTCAGCATCTTCTGCTTGCAGCTGCCGCGTCACACGGTATGCACGCGCTCGTCATGACCAGCGGCAACCTGAGCGAAGAGCCCATCGAGACCGATGACGATCTTGCCTGGGAGCGCCTCGTTGCCGCCGGCATTGCCGACGCGCTGCTCGGCAACGATCGAGCGATTCTCTCGCGCTATGACGATTCCGTGGTGCGCGTGGTCGACGGCGCCGTTATGCCCGTTCGCCGCGCTCGTGGATATGCACCCCAGCCGCTGCCGTTGCCGGCGCTCGACGGCGCTCCGTCCTGCGTACTCGCCTGCGGGCCGCAACAAAAGGCCACGATTGCGCTCACGCGTGAAGGGACGAACGGCGAGGCGACCTGTTTTGTGTCGCAGCATATCGGCGATGTTGAAAACGGCGGGACCTTCGATGCCTGGAACGCCGCGCGCACGCGCTTGGAAGATCTCTTTGACTTGGCGCCCGCCGCCTTGGCCTGCGATTTACACCCCAGCTATCTATCGGGCCAGTGGGCGCGCGAGCAGGCGCGAAAATGCAATCTGCCGCTCGTCGAGGTGCAGCACCATCATGCGCATATCGCGAGCGTAATGGCCGAGGCCATCGCCGCGGGCCAGCTTACAACCGACGCGCGCGTCCTTGGCATCGCCTTTGACGGCACCGGCGCCGGCACCGATGGGACCATTTGGGGCGGCGAGTTTCTTGTTGCCAGCCTTGGCGGCTTTGAGCGCGCCGCGCATTTGCGCACCTGGGCGCTCCCCGGTGGGGCGGCCTCCGTGCGCGACGCCCGCCGCAACGCCTTCGCCCTGCTCAGTGAGCTCGGCCTGCTCGAGCACCCAGGTGCCGCTCGGCTTTTGGACAGCCTCGACGAACAAACGCGCAGCGTGACAGCCACCATGATCGAGCGCGGCATCAACAGCCCGCGTACCAGCAGCATGGGGCGTCTCTTTGATGCCGCGGCAGCAATTCTGGGCATCTGCGACAAGGCAACCTACGAGGGCGAACCCGCCATAGAACTCGAAGCCGCCGCCTGGCGCGCGCTCGACAACGAAATCGCCCATTTTCCCGACGACAACGCCGGCTATTTCGCATCTGGCCCATCGTGGCTGGACGGCCCCTATGTTCTGGACCAGAAAGCGCTCTTTGAGGCACTTTTGGGAGGAATTGAAGCCGGAGCGCCCGCCGACAGGCTCGCGCTCGACTTCCATATCGCCGTCGCGCGCTCCTCGGCGCGCATCGCCAGCGATATCTGCGTGCACGAGGGTATCGACACCGTCGCGCTCTCGGGCGGCGTGTTCATGAACCGACTTTTGCTCCAGCTCCTCACCCGCGAGCTCAAAAGCGCAGGCCCTTCTGTCCTTGTCCCCCACACCGTACCCATCAATGACGGCTGCATCGCCTACGGTCAGGCGGCAGTCGCACGCGCTCGCCTCGCGCAGATTGCATCACAGTAGCTCGCCCTCGCACGCCGCCGCGCCCAGCCGTCTCACAGGCGTAACGCGTTTGCCCGCGAACCCCGCGAGCGCTACCATCAACTGATGGATTATTAAGCGCCCATCCAGCGCAAAGCGTATAAAAGGGGAACAATATGTGCCTTGCCGTTCCCGGCAAAGTAGTCAAACGCGACGACGACCTCAAGGCCACCGTCGACATGATGGGCATCGAGCGCCCCGTGTCGCTAAGACTCGTGCCGACGGCGCAGGTAGGCGACTATATTCTCGTACACGCCGGCTTTGGCATCCAGATCGTCGACGAGCAGGAAGCGCAAGAAACGCTCGAGCTCGTTAATGCCATGACCGAACTGGCCGAAGAAGACCAACTGGCCAGCAACCCGGCCGAGGCATACTAGTGGCGGCCGGACAGCCGGCGCGCTCCGGTATCGACTTTTCGGCATTTCGCGATTCCAAGCTGGCTCGCGAGCTCATCGAGCGCATTCATGAGCTTGTCGGCGACCGCGCCATCAACCTTATGGAAGTCTGCGGCACGCACACCGTGAGCATCGGCCGCTATGGCTTTCGCTCCATTATGCCGGCCGGGCTCAAGCTGCTGAGCGGCCCGGGCTGCCCCGTCTGCGTCACCGCCAACCGCGACATCGACCACGCAATCGCGCTCGCCAACATAGACGGCGCCATCATCACCACCTTTGGCGACATGATGCGCGTGCCCGGATCATCCACCTCGCTCGCTGCGCAAAAGGCGGCGGGGCGCGATATTCGCATCGTCTACTCCCCGCTCGATGCACTCGATATCGCCGAGCAAAACCCTGATCGCCCGGTCATTTTTATGGGCGTGGGCTTTGAGACCACAACGCCCACCATCGCCGCCGCCATTTTGGAGGCCGATGCACGCGGACTCCAAAACTTCTCGGTCTATTGCGCCCACAAGACCACGCCGCCGGCGCTATGCGCGATTGCCAACGATCCCGAGACCACCATCGACGGCTTTATCCTGCCGGGCCACGTCGCCACCATCACGGGCTTGGCGCCCTTTAGCTTTTTGGTCGACGAGTTTAAGACTCCAGGCGTGGTAACGGGATTTGAGCCGGTTGACATCTTGCAGGGTATCTGCATGCTGGTCCAGATGGTTGTTGAGGGGCAACCCGCGATCGACAACGCCTACCGTCGCGGCGTCAATGCCGACGGCAATCCTGTGGCGCGCCAGCTGGTCGAGCAGGTATTTGAGCCGTGCGATACCACGTGGCGCGGGCTGGGATCGATTGCGGCTTCGGGACTCGCCATTCGTCCCGAGTTTTCGCACTTTGATGCCAGCATGCGCTTTGACGTGTCCATCGAGCCGACGGTCGAGCCACGCGGGTGCCGCTGCGGCGACGTGCTGCGCGGGGCCATTACGCCGAGCGACTGCCCCCTGTTCGGCCACGCTTGTACGCCCGAGCATCCCGTCGGCCCCTGCATGGTGAGCTCCGAGGGCAGCTGCGCAGCATATTTCCGCTACCGAGGCTAATAGGTTCCGCCGTTCTAACGAACGGCGGACCAGTCGACGCTGCGCCTCACCCATATAATTCCACCCACGATTGGAGTTTTCGATATGTCCCATAGCGTTACCGATAGCACCGTCCTGTTGGGCCACGGCTCTGGCGGTCAGATGATGAAACGCATCATCGATGAGGTCTTTTTGGATGCCTTTGGGTCGCCCGAGTTGCTCGAGGGCAACGATGCCGGCGTCGCCGCGCTGCCCACGAGCGGGCGCATTGCCATGTCGACCGACAGCTTTGTAGTCTCGCCGCAGTTCTTCCCCGGTGGCAACATCGGCCGCCTAGCCGTGTGCGGAACCGTTAACGATGTCGCGACCTCGGGCGCCAACGTGCGCTACCTATCGTGCGGCTTTATCCTCGAAGAGGGCTATCCCATGGACAAGCTCCGCCAGATTGTGCAGACGATGGCCGAAACGGCGCATGAGGCGGGCGTGTCCATAATCACGGGCGACACCAAGGTGGTCGAGCGCGGCGGGGCCGACGGCGTCTACATCAATACCGCCGGCATGGGCGAGGTTCCCACGGGCGTGGCGCTCAGCGGCGCCAACTGTCAGCCCAGCGATGTCATTCTGGTATCGGGTACGCTGGGCGACCACGGCATCGCCATCATGAGCCAACGCGAGGGCTTGGCGTTTTCGAGCACGATCGAAAGCGATGCCGCACCGCTCAACCACCTGATTGCCGACGTTCTGGCCGCAGCACCCGACACACGCTGCTTCCGCGACCCCACGCGCGGTGGCTTGGCGTCCACACTCAACGAGTTTGCCCAGGCCAGCAATGTTGCCATGGAGGTCGACGAGGATGCCGTGCCCGTGCGCCCCGACGTGCAGGCAGCCTGCGAGATGCTCGGCTACGATGTGCTGCAGGTGGCAAACGAGGGCAAGATGGTTGCCGTCGTGCCGGCCGAGCAAGCCGATGCCGCGCTGAGCGCCATGCGCGCCGCCCGCTACGGCGAGAATGCCGCCGTCATCGGTCGCGTGCTGCCACTTGCCGAGGGCGCCCGCCCCGCCGTGCGCGTGCGCACCGGCTGGGGTTCGACCCGCATCCTCGACATGCTCGTGGGAGAACAGCTGCCGAGGATTTGCTAGCGACAAAGGCTCAGGGCTATTAAAGATATTCAGATTCCAAACATGCCCGGCACGCATGCCCAGTATCATGGGGTGCGTTTTGAAACCCAATGACGGGAGCTTTCATGGCAGCAGCTTTTTCCCATGTGATCTTTGACCTGGACGGCACCATCCTCAACACGCTCGAGGACCTGGCGGCCGCCGGCAACCATACCTGCGAGATGCATGGCTGGCCCACGTTTGCCGTAGACGAGTACCGCTACAAGGTGGGAAACGGCATGCTCAAGCTGGTCGAACGCTTTATGCCTGCCGAGTATGCGGGCGACGGTCGCATGTTTGAGCAGACGCTTGCCGAGTTTAGGGCTTATTACGGCGAGCACAAGGAGGACCACACCGCCCCCTATGCCGGTACGATCGAGATGCTCGACCGCCTGCGCGCCGCGGGCGTGCAGCTTGCCGTGCTCACCAACAAGGACCACGTCTCGGCGGCTCCGCTTATCGAGAAGTATTTTGGTTCCGAGCGCTTTGCGCTGGTGCAGGGCCGCGTCGATGCGTTTCCCCCCAAGCCCGAGGCGCCTGTTACGCTGCATGTGATGGAAGAGCTGGGCGCCAATCCGGCGACCACGCTCTATGTGGGCGATTCCAATGTCGATGTTCTGACCGGTCACAACGCCGGCCTTAAAAGCGCGGGCGTCAGCTGGGGCTTCCGCGGCCGTGCAGAGCTGGAGGCCGCCGGCGCCGACTACGTGGTGGACACCCAGGCAGAGCTCGCGGCGCTGATCCTGGGCGAGTAACGAGCGACACTGCTTAACGCAGCTGCGACAATTCTTCCGCGCGGAAAGCGCATCCCGTTTTGGAGCTCCGGAATGGGATGCGCTTTCCGTTTGAGACGCATCAGGGAAACCGCATCCCGTTTCAGAGCAATATTCCGGGTCGCACTTTCCGCAACCCACCCCATCCGGAAAATGCGACCCACTATTCGGCCAAAAACCGGGTCGCGGTTTCCCAAGCACTCGATGCAACGCTAGCACAAGGAATGTCCCCAACTGCCGGCAGAAAAGGAACGTCCCCAACTGCCGCCTTCCCAATGACTACTTCAGCGATGGCAACGTCGCAGGTAAAAGTGCCACTTTAAGCCAACCAAGGCAACGCCGATGCCTTGGCAACGACAGACACTATGACCCAATCCGAGGGCACTAAAAAGATAGGAGCCCCCGCTCGTGACCGCGGGTCGGGGCTGCGACAATGATGTCGAAGTGCC